>Ga0209755_10002330_pt1 | contig 26430 bp, 24 predicted proteins | sample TergutCo191P1_FD_187301 | JGI IMG/M metagenome (GOLD analysis project Ga0209755, IMG submission 187301) | Cornitermes sp. P1 segment gut microbial communities from Petit-Saut dam, French Guiana - Co191P1 (SPAdes) (version 2) | ecosystem: Host-associated > Arthropoda: Insects > Digestive system...
TGCTCAACTACAGCCTCAACTTCTTCTTCGGAAATAAACGCGCCTTGCATACGAATTGGGAAAGGATCGACAACGCCGGAATAAAGCATATCGCCCTTGCCTAAAAGTTTTTCGGCTCCCACCATATCGATGATTATGCGGCTGTCCATCTTGCTCGCTACCATAAACGCGATGCGGCTTGGAATGTTCGCCTTTATAAGCCCTGTAATAACATCAATAGAAGGGCGCTGAGTCGCAAGCACAAGATGAATGCCGACAGCACGGCTCATAGCTGCAAGTCTAGCGACAGTGGATTCAAGTTCCTTTCCTGTGGTTGACATTAAATCCGCGAACTCATCAATTAATACAACAATGTAGGGCATGTGCTCCTGCGCGATATTTTTCTCTTTGATGCGTTTGTTGTAACTGCGAATGTCGCGCACTCCCATGTTATCAAGGCAGGCATAACGCCTCTCCATTTCGCAAATACAATATTGCAGCGCCTGGAAAGCTTTTTTCGGCTCGGTAATTACCGGCGTTAAAAGGTGCGGAATGTCATTGTAAAGTTTTAATTCAACAATCTTTGGGTCGATTAACATAAGTCTGCATTCATTCGGATGAAGCTGATACAAAATTGAAAGTATTATCGAGTTAACGCAAACCGATTTTCCCGATCCTGTCGCGCCAGCGATTAAAAGGTGAGGCATTTGCACAAGGTCGACAGTCTGCGCCTCTCCTGTGATGTCTTTTCCCATAACAACAGGGATACCCATTTTATCGCCAGGTTTTTGCAGCTCTCCCTCAATTATTTCTTTAAAGGAAACAATGTTGCGTTTCGCGTTTGGAACTTCTATACCAACTGCGTGCTTGCCGGGAATTGGAGCGACAATACGCACAGAAGACGCGGCAAGACGCAGAGCAATGTTGTCCTGTAAGCCGACAATCTTGGAAAGTTTTACACCGGGAGCCGGAAGAATCTCAAACATCGTAATAACAGGACCCTTGCGTATGCCTGTTACCTCAGCCTGAATTTTAAATTCTTCGAGCGTTTCTTTTAAAGCTATCGCGGCGTTGCGAGTAGCCTGATCAATTACCCAATATTCACCGTCGGGGTATTCATTCAATATATCAACAGGGATTCTGTACTTTTTATAACGTGCGCTGCCAACCTGAGTGTTTTTCTTGCGCACCTGTTCGCCGTGAACAACGGCGGCGGCTTCCGCTTCTTCCAATGCCTGCAAAACGCTGTCGGCTTCGCGTAACTCTTTGCGTAACTTCGCGCGCAGAGCCTCACCGCTCATAGGCGCTTCATCTTCTTCGATTTTATCGATCTCTGCGCTCTCTTCAATCTCCGCAATATCTTCGCTATCTTCATTATCTGCCGTCTCCTGCGCCGATAGCTCTTCTACTTCATCACTTTCGCTGAAGTCATCACCTATCAAGTCCTTCCCCATCGTCTCGCTTTCGTCGGTAAAATCGACAACAACTTCTCTACGAGGCAAATATTCAATCTTTGGAACTGATTCAGCCTGCGGCTGCTCATCAGAAACCGGCGGCGCCGTAAGAGGCGCGGAAGCAGGCGAAGGCAGGAAGTTCATGCTGCGGCGAAAAACACTGTTCTCTTTTAGAAAAAGTTTATTTTTAAGCATTTGCAGGCAAACTACTTCTATAACGGTAATAAAACTGATAAAGAGACCAAAGCCGGTTTTTCCAAAAAGGCTTAAAAGCCCGATATGAGGGGAGCGAATATCAAAATCACGAATAAGGGCGAAGCCCACGGCAATTGTTAAAAACGGAAGAATGCAGCCGTTTAAAAAGAAAATCCTGTCGGGGCGCCATTTGGTATCGGCAAGAATATAAGCAGCGTAAACAAAATACGCGGGAATGCATATGGAGAGAATCCCAAAAGAGCGGGCAAAAAATCCTCCTATGCCGGACAGGAAAAACCCTGAGCCAAACAAGGTCGAAAATAAGGCGATTGAGAGCCAAAGAGCGCAAAATCCAAAGAAAACCGCCAATAAAACGGCAATTGTGCGGAATTTAAAGTACCCGTCCGTATTAAATCTTCGCTTAAAATCGTCAATAATTTGCAAAATTATACCTCTGCTGTATTTTCGGCTGATTTTAAGGTATAGTTGACATATAAGCTTATGGACAATTCGATAAATATCGATGCATTAACCCCCGCAAGACCTCCAAATTGCCTTAAATGCGCTCATTTTAGAGTAACCTGGGATACCACTTTCCCCAGAGCTTGCGATATTTTTTCCATTAAGTGCACCAATCTGCCCTCTGCTGAGGTATTCCGTGCCACAGGCGCAAATTGTCCTTCCTTTCTGTTAAAAAAGGGTTTAAAATAAAAGCTAAATATAACTTTGGAGGAAATTATGAAGAAAAAGATCGGAATCTGTTTATTATTAGTGTTGGTTTTAGCTGTCTTCTCATGCGACACTGAATCTAAACCTACTCCATGTAAATGCTGTAATGACACAAAAGTATGCATTAATGCCGCGACGTGTAACGGCGCTTGCTGCTGCGCGGAATGTAAATACAAATGTGAAGGCTGCGATGTTCTGTACGCAAGATGGCCCTTCCCTGTTGGCGTTGCCGTACCGGGCGCTAATACATCTAATGTAAGCGGCGGCGCGGATGCAAATAACGCTCTGCTGCCGGAAAACCAACAGTACAAACTTCTCAAACATTTTAATGTTGTTGTAGCGGAAAACGAAATGAAACCGAGTAATCTTTTGCCAAGTACCCGCCCTACTTTAACTTTATCTAAAATTGGTGAAGGCACAGAAGAGGAGCAAGCCGCTGATTTTGAAGCATGGAAAAAAGATTATAAATGGGCAGCAGCAGACGCGCTTGTTGAATACGCGCAAGCAAACGGTAAAAAAATTCGCGGTCATACTCTTTTCTGGCATTCACAGTCTCCTGACTGGTTTTTCCTAAAATCTACTCCAGCCAATAATACTCTTATCACCAAAGATGAATTATATTACCGTATGGATCTCCATATAAGAACTGTGTTTGAAAGATACGCCGGAAAAATACATTCATGGGATGTGGCAAATGAAGTAATTTCGCAAAGTGATAATAGCGGTCCGCGTATCCCTGTTAAAACATTAGGAAGCCGCAGCGGCGAAGAATCATACTATACAAATATAATGAACTTGGATTCAAGCTTATCAGGATTCGAAAAGGCTTTTGATTTTGTCAGGCACGCTTTTGAAAGATCGCGTTATTGGGCAGATCATTATAAAGATAATAATGTTCAGCTCTATTTAACAGACTTTGGCGTTGAAAGACCATTTATTAGGGGCGGTACAACAAAACAAAAAGATTTTTATGATCTTATAACATTATTAATTAACAAGAACGCTCCTATTGACGGTATTGGGTTCCAGGGACATTTTAGACTTTATGATCATCCTGTAGATGGCAAGAGTTGTTTAGAAACTGCTTGTAAGGCAAACGGCGGAACCAGTTGTACTCATAATATTAAAGCCGGCGTTGAAATGTTCTCTAATTTTACAAGAACAGATGGCCGTAAGCTAAAAATAATATTTTGCGAATTAGATTTTTCAATTTTTAGTAATAATAAAAGTCAAGGCAGTCTTACTACAATGCCGGCAGGCGATCTTCCTGTAAGGCTTGCAGACCTTGGGCAAACATACCGCGATTTCTTTGATATGTTTAAAGAATATTATAATAAGGGTGTTATAGATATGGTATTAATCTGGGGTATTGCTGACGGACACAGTTGGCTGAATGCTCATCCTGTAAGCGGCAGAACAGATTACCCTCTGTTATTTGATCGCAGTTACGGGAAGAAAGAAGCGTATTTAAAACTTGTTGAATAAGACTAGATGCCAAGGCAGGTACCAACGGCCCTTGCGGTTTCGAGCATGTAATGGTCTTCGGGTACGTTTTTTACCTTGCCTTCAGGCACGCTTAGATCGACAGAGTCAATTGAATCGCCGTTTAGAGCTACCATGCGTCCGTAATTACCTTTGGCAAGAAGCTCGACAGCGGCGGTGCCAAGGCTTGTAGCAAGAACGCGATCGGACGCGCTTGGAATTCCGCCGCGCTGCATGTAACCTAACACTGTGGCGCGGGTTTCCTTGCCTGTCTCTTCCTGAATTTCGCGGGCAACGCGATATGCGACAGAGGGTCCCATTTCCGCCCGGTATTTTTTCCGATCTTTTTTATCCATTTCCATTTCTTTAACAGACATCGCGCCTTCCGCAACCACAACAATAGAAAACAGCTTACCTGTCTTCGCGCGATTTTCCAAATGACGCGCGATTTCGCGTACATCGTAAGGTATCTCCGGAATTAAAACAACATCGCCGCCGCCCGCGACGCCTGCGTATAAGGCAAGCCAGCCTGCTTTATGCCCCATAAGCTCAATAACTATTACTCGGCTGTGACTCTGCGCTGTTGAGTGGAGGCGGTCGATTGCGTCAGTGCCTATCGCGAGCGCTGAATGAAAACCAAAGGTTCTGTCTGTGCCGACAATGTCATTATCAATTGTTTTAGGAAGCCCGACAACATTAAGACCTTCAAGAGCAAGTTTATAGCCGGTGGTGTTGGTGCCGTTTCCGCCAAGCACAACAACACAATCAAGTTTGAGTTTTTTATATGTATCCATTATTGCTGATACTTTATCGCTTGCGGGTTCGTCTTTATCAGCTTCGCTGAATGGCTTTACCCTGCTTGAACCAAGAATGGTTCCGCCTCGCGTTAAAATGCCGGAAAAATCCTCAGGGCTAAGTATCCTTGTATCCTCATCTATGAGTCCGCGAAAACCATTGGCTATTCCAACAATTTCCATTCCATACCGGTCATGAGCTGCCCGGCATACTCCGCGAATCGCGGCATTTAAACCGGGACAATCGCCGCCGGCTGTAAGAATGCCAAATCGCTTTGTTACGCTTTGAGTAACTGCCATTGTTTATTTATACAATAAGATGACTATTTTTTCAAGTGATATTTTTTGCTTCTTCCCAGTATTTATCCATTATTTCCAGGTTATCCTGACACATTTCCTTGCCTGTTTCCTTCATTTTCTTTTCCACATATTTAAAACGTTCTGTAAATTTGCTGTTTGTACGGCGAAGGGCGACAGAAGGCTCCACTTTCAGATAACGACAAAGATTGATAACAGAGAACAATAAATCACCTAACTCGTTTTCAACTTCGATATCGGTGCTTGCGTCACAGACCTCATCAAGTTCTTCCTTTATTTTTTCAACAACACCTTCCCTGGTCTGCCAGTCAAAACCTGCTTTTGACGCTTTCTTTTGCAGCGCGTACGCTCTATCCATTGGCGGAATAGCGGCGCTCACTTCATCTAATATCGAATCTTTGGGTTTGCGTCCTTCCTGCTCAATTTTTATTTTTGCCCAATTATTAAGAATTTCTGCAGAATCTTTTACTTTGACATCGCCGAATACATGAGGATGACGGCGTATTAATTTTTCATTGACTTTTTGCAGGACATCCGCTACCGAAAACTTCCCTTCTTGTTCGTGCATATAGCTGATCATCACGGCAAGTAAAAACAAATCGCCAAGTTCTTCGGCGATATGCTCAGGATTGTTTTCGTCGATTGCTTCAAGGCACTCGTAGGTTTCTTCGACTAACGCGCCTCTTAAACTGGACGGGTTTTGCTCCCTGTCCCATTTACATCCTTCAGGGGAACGCAGTTTTGCGATAGTGTCATATAACGCCTTAAAGGCCTCACTTGTTGTCATCTTCTTCCTCTTGTATCTTTTCAGGAATGGTAATTTTCTTTTTCTTCCATTCATTTAATAAATTGTCAGGTTCTTCGACAAAGGTTTTCATTAATAAACCGGCACCTGCTTCAAGCGCAGGGTTCAGTGTCTCTTTTTCCGCTTCAGAAAAGTTCGATAAAACCCAGTCATAAACCCCGGGATCGTTTTCACCTGCAGATCCGCCTTCACCGGGTAAACGTGTTCCGGGGCGTCCGATACCTATGCGCAGCCGCCAAAATTCGGGACCGCCAAAGCACTTGTTCATTGATCGCAGCCCGTTATGCCCTCCAAGCCCGCCTGCGAATTTTAATGAAAGTGTCCCAAGAGGAAGCTCCAGTTCATCATGAACAACAATTATTTCTTTTATATCAATTTTATAAAAAGAGGCTGCCGCTAAAACAGACTCGCCTGAAAGATTCATATATGTTTCCGGCATTAGGAAATGGATATTTTCGTTTGATGAGTACAGCCCTTTATACTTTTTTTGCCATGAAAGGGACGAATAAAACGGAAGCGCCTGAGCAAGCATACGCCCGGCGTTATGCCTGTTTTCTTCGTATTTTTTACCGGGATTGCCCAAAAAAGCGGCAAGCTTTATCATTAAACGCTCCTTGTAAGAGTTTACAATAATTTGTAAATAATTTTAAGCGGTAAATTGAGTTTTTTTTATTGACCTCATGTGAATTATACAGTAAATTGAATTTATATGGATAATAATACTTTGTTATTTGTTTTGCTTGCGATTATCGCGCTGCTGCTGGTTCTCTTTATTCTTGGGAGGATATTCGCTCCTATCAGAAAAATGCAGGATAACATTAAATTCAAATTCAAAGAAATCAATAAGAGTATTAATAATAAAAAAGAACAAAAAAGAAAAGAAATTGAGCAAAAAAGGAAGGAAGAATACGAAAATTTAAAATTAAAACAAAAAGAGAACGAACTCTTTATTTTAAATACAAAAGAAAGATTAAGCGCTTTGCATAAAATATTTAAAGAATTTGAAGAAATAGAAAAACTAAGCGCCGTGATTTACGACGAATTGGAAGAAAAAACGGCCCAAATAGAAAAATTAAAAGAGAAACCCGGCAGATTTATATTTAAATTAATAAATAACTGGAAAATTAAAAAACTTACAATCCAGTGCGATAAGCAAAAACAACAGATAGAAGAATCGGAAAAAATTATTATCGATAAAAAAGAAGAAATTAAATTCTCCATAGGCGAGCTGTTAAATTCTTTTAATTAAATAACAGCACTATTTTTTATTTCTTGTTTGCTAAAATTATTAAAAGCGCAACATCACTCTGCCGCACGCCAGGTATTCGCGCAGCCTGCCCTACATTAAGCGGTTTAACGGCTGCAAGTTTTTCCTTTGCCTCGGAACTAAGCCCATTAATTGCTTTGTAATCAAAATTCGGATTGAGTTTAATAGCGTCCATTTTTGCTGCCTTCGCCGCAAAGCGGATTTCTTTCTCTATGTAACCTTCATACTTTTTATCTAAAAGCGCACGCTCAACAATTTCCGCGGGAAAGCGCGCTAATTCAGGATCATCCGCATTATTTGAAGCCGCTCCTGATTTCCTCTGTACCAATAGCTCTTTTACTTCGTCTAACTGACTTGTCTTTTTTAAAAAGCGCTCCCAGCGGTCGTCATCAATCAACCCTGCGTCACGCCCTTTGGGAGTAAGCCGCGTATCCGCCGTGTCGTGGCGAAGCATCAATCTATGTTCGGCGCGGCTTGTAAACATACGGTAAGGCTCTTTCGTTCCCAATGTTGTAAGATCGTCAACAAGTACGCCGATGTACGCTTCAGCGCGTCCCAGCACAAGCGGCGGTTTATTTTGCATTTTCATCGCGGCGTTAATGCCTGCCATAAGTCCCTGCGCGGAGGCTTCTTCATAACCTGAACTGCCGTTAGTCTGCCCCGCCACAAAAAAACCGCCTAGACGTTTTGACTCTAACGACGGAAATAAATCCAATGGATCAAGGTAATCGTACTCCACGGCATAGGCAGGGCGGACAATGCGCGCCTCCTCAAGACCGGGAATGCTGTGAATAAAATCACGCTGAACATCCTCGGGCAGGGAACTTGACGCGCCGTTCATGTACATCTCGTTAGTTGAAAGACCTTCAGGCTCGATAAAAATGTGATGCCTCTCTCGCTCAGGGAAACGCACAACCTTATCTTCGATACTTGGACAGTAACGCGCGCCTGTGCCTGTTATTTTCCCGCCAAAAAGCGGCGAGCGGTGAATATTCGCCTTTATAATTTCATGCGTCTTTGGTGTTGTGTATGTTATCCAGCAAGGTTCGCTTCGCAGCAACGCAGCCGATCTTTTCTCACCGTTATTTACACCTAACGCTGATTGCAAATTATTTGAAACACAATCAAAGGAAAAGGGCTGCATTTCATCGCCGTCTTGTTTTTCCATTTTGGAATAATCAATTGAATTACCCGCAATTCGTGCAGGCGTGCCTGTTTTAAGCCGTCCCACAGGAAAACCGAGCCGCCGCAATGACACGCCAAGTCCGACAGCCGCTTCTTCGCCAAGCCGCCCCTGCGGCGCGTCAAACTCGCCGATAAATATTTTGCCTTCCATGAAAGTGCCGGAAGCGAGAACAACAGTCCGCGCTGTTATACGATGTCCGCGTTGAGTGATTACTCCTTCTATTTGTTTTTGGTGACTGTCACTATGACTGTCACCAATTATAAAATCGGTAACTGTATCCATAAAAATCGTAAGGTTATTTTGCTTTTCTAAAACAGAACGCGCCGTCGCCTGGTAAGCGTGTTTGTCCGCCTGCGCACGCGGCGCCTGCACAGCAGGCCCTCGTGAGCGGTTTAACACCCGGTATTGGATCATTGTCGCGTCTATCAGCTTTGCCATCTCGCCGCCGAGTGCATCTACTTCCCGCACTAAGTTACCCTTTGATAGACCACCGACCGCGGGATTGCACGAAAGCGCGCCAATCTTGTCAGGGTTCTGCGTGATGAGTAGTGTTTTAAAACCAAGGCGAGAGGTGGCAAGAGAGGCTTCTATGCCGGCATGACCTCCCCCTATGACGATGCAATCGTAATCCATGGTTTTATTTTAGTGGAAATGCGAGGTATGGGGAAGATTGGGAGACTATCACAACAAGATTATTAATTCCGTTCCTTGTTTCTTGAAAATTTTTATGATATATTTGATTCATGACTATTACGCAAACTGTGGACATTCCGGCCAACCGCCGAATTACACTTGAAGTTCCTCGTGAAGTACCTGCAGGAAGAGCAAGAGTAGAGTTGAATGTTATCCCATTTGTGAAAAAAGATGAAAAATCAAAAGAAGTCATATCTCTTTTAGCTTTAAGAGGATCATGCAATGGCCTTGATACGATGGATGCGTATTTTATGCGCAAACGAGCTGATAAAGCATTTGAAAACGGACAAACCAAAGACAACCCATATAGAATCAAGGATTAATAATTATGGATTATGTTCTTGATTCCTGCGCTCTGATTGCACTTTTTAATGAAGAAGAAGGAGCGGATACAGTTGCTGAATTGATGACTAAAGCAAGTGATGGTACTGACCGTTTATTTATGAGCAGCATTCAAGTCATGGAAGTCTATTACGATCGGATTTATATAAAAGGTATTGAATATGCCGAGACGGTATTGGATAGTATTTATAATTCGCCGATAACTATTTTTCACAACATCTCTCGTGAAATTATCAAGGATGCGTCCAGATTTAAAACAACCTATTCCATGTCTCTAGCAGACACCTTCGCCACCGCAACAGCCAAAAGCCTTGGCGTTTCTCTTGTTACCAAGGACGAGGAAATGAAAGAAGCAGAAAATGCCGGAGAATTTTCTATACTGTGGCTTAAATAATATTCTCCCCATGCCCTTGATTTATAATCAAATAAATATTACTATATATAGATAATAGCTCAGTATTTCGGTATTGGGAGGGGTGAAAGCCCCATATTTTTTACAATGAAAATGCAGGTTATATGGAAGCTTGGGAGTTAATCACTGCTACTTCCAACAACTTTAAAAATAAATTCTTCGTTATTACGACTATTTGATTTTATATGTATTTTAGCGGAATAATTAATACCTGTTATTAATGGGCTAAATTGCAAATCGAATGTAACATTACCTCCTGAAGCAATTATTGAATTAGAAGGCTGTAAATTAATATTAAAATATCCAGAAGCGTTATCTGTTACATTAATATAGTTATCGTTAATTTCTTCAAGTAATAGAGCCGTTTTTCCTATATTTTTAATATTAAATGTGAAACTATTGCTAGTATTAATTAAAGTATTTCCTAAATTAATTTCATCATTATTATTAATTTTATAGTAATGTATTATTTCAATCTGTGGTTTACTAAATTCAATTGTAATTACTTCAACAATATTTTTTAAGGTATCTGTAATATTATAATCAACTGCCGTAATCTGTGTATCATTTGTAAATATATATTTGTTATCAATTTCATTTTTTATTATTGATACATTGAAAAATTTACAGTGTAAATATTCATTAGAAATATCTAGATAAAAAAATATTTCATCTTCATCATTATAATCATCACTATCAAAACCTAAATACATATCAAAACCGCTATCAATACGTCCTGTTCCAGCTCCTAATAATTTAACATTATAAATATTATATTCAGAATTGTTATATATATCTATTCTTGTATATTTTCTTAAATATTTAAAATAATTCATTGTTACGTTATCTGATATATCTTGAATTGGACCTGTAATATTTACAGATCCATTATATCCATATCCGCTTATAAAAGTTACTACTGTATTTTTCGTAATATTAAACTGGTTGTTTTGACCTTCCTCACACGCAATAGAATCAGTTCTGAATACAGGACAAATACATGATTGTTTATGTTTTTGCATATTAGAACCTGCAAAAAAATCACGATAGTCATTATCATCGTAGAATACATGATCTGTAATAAAAATATTATATGTACCGGATGGTACTTCTTTTGTAACCTTTCCAGCACCTATTGCTCTATAAAAACCAAAATCAACAGAAGCGTACATAACTTCAATATAACCTCTAAAATTTAAATTTGAAATAGTCAAAGTCGTTATATTATCTTTATTTTCTTTATTATCATCACTATCACAAGCAAAAAAAATATAAATGAATGTTATAAATATTAGAAAATATTTTTTCATAATTAAATACCTTAATTTTCATTATTGTATTTAATATAAGCGTCAAAAACAGTCTTTAATGAACCTGTTTTCTGTCCGCCATTACTTAAATATCCGGAATTACCGCCAGAAAATATTACAGTTGTATTATTAGTTATTGTTAAAGTAGTATTTTCTTTTTCTTCACATACCACAATATCCGCCATATCCCACATTGATGTATGCTCTAACAACTCAGAGCCGTCGAGACGGTAAGCAGTAAGCATAATAAAAATATAATTTGTTCCGGCTTCAACTTCTTTTGTTACTTTCTGCCCTCTGTTCATCATACCAAAATCGACATCTCCGTAATATGGCTGAATACCGTTAAAATCGGTAGAATTAGTAATTGTAAGAGTTGTCTTGTTAGTGATGCTAATATTATTTTTATCAGTATCATCACACCCTGTAAAAATAAACATTAAAATTACCAATGCTAAAAATATCTTCTTCATTTTTTCACTCCTTATTTCCTTAAAGGATCCAGATTTGTAACAACCGGACCTGTTATAACCGAATTATTAACTATAAAACTATATAATTTACCGCGTTCTATATCGAATACGGGAAAATCTACATGGGAACTGCTAAATGCTTTTAACTGGCTCATGTTAAGGACGGTATCAAGCTGATTAAGAGTTATTTCGTAATATCCAAGAATCGAACCGGTATTTAAATAAGCGCCGTTATCATCTAATTTTAAAAGAACACCGTTTGCTCTTTGAATTTGTATCTGAGTTGAACCTGTATTTTGCACCTTAATATATCCATTTATAAACTTTAACTGCCCTGCAGTTGGCTGCGGGATTTGTTTCGTGTATGTCTTTCCTTCTTCAACTACAAAACTGATATTTGACATATCACGCTGGGCATCAACATAAATATTTGTTGTTGCTGTTTCCAAGCTGTTTGCAAGAAGCACTTTATAACGTGGATAGAAAACATCGCCAACTACTTTGTCTGCGCTTGGATACATTGTTACTTTTTGCGTACTTCCAGGATTGACTGTACAAACTAATGCGGTCGGATCAAAATGTTCAGGATTTAAATTTTTGTAAATATCTACCTTAAATGATGATTCGTTAAAAAAATTGATAGTAGCTTGTTTTATAGTATCATCATCATTCTTGATGTTTTCATCATCTTGTGAACAGGTTGTAAAAAGATAAAAGACACACAATAAAATTATTAATTTTTGATTATATGTATTTTTAATCAAAACCATAATTAAAACATCCCTTTAAAATCAGTTTGACCGTTTACATAAACAATCAAACTGTATTTTAATTAATTGCCGCCGAACTTGGCTTCCAAGTCCATAGGAGCAGTTGATTCTTCAACATCGCCTAAAACTAATTGAGCGGCATTGGCGCCTGTTACCCGGATCGTATAAATGTAATCTGTTTTATATTCCTGTTCAGGAATCGGCAACATTAACTGCGATGTTCCAATACTGTAGCCTTTTATTGTTTGCTTATCAGGATATGTGCCGTCAGGGTTTCTTGGAATTTTTATATTATAAATATTCGTATATGTTTGCTGAATGCCTTTTATTCCTGTTGAAGTTGTTAATTCTTCATTTCCTCTGGCAAATCTAATTGCAGTACCGGAATCGTTCTGTACTCTTATGTAAATACCGCCTGACGACATTGAGAAATTAAGAGTTGACGCAAGTTCGTTAAAATTCCAAGTCTGCGGAGATTCATTCGATAAAGCAAATGACTGCATATAAGGTCTTCCGATAAGTAATTCATGTCCAGTTGTATATTTTGGTATAATTTCATAAATTTCTTTGTCAGTATAGTTATATCGCTTGAATACCGGAAACAAATCGTAATCATCGGGGATAGCCAATCTTAAAACAGTTCCTGTAAGCTGTGCCGCTACATAACCAAGCACTTCTCCGGTTGGTCCGTCTTTTCTGATTTCCACATTCCAAGGAGTTGGGTTATTAAGTATTATACGACCTGCGCCGCCTGCTTTTGAGCTGATTTGAAATACGTTGTTATTCGTAGCTTCATGATTGTAAAAAGCATAAATTGTAGCAAAGATTTCCGCAGCTGCGATATTTGCTTTGTTTTTATTAAACTCTGATTCTTTTATAAGAATAAGCGCAAAATCTCCCGGTGAGTAAAATAACGAAGCTTTCTTTTCAAGCCCATGATTAGTAGCATAAGCCGGAATACCGCTAATCAGATTATTTGGATTCAAAGATCCCTTAAAAGCAACTAATCTTTCACCGGTTTTATTTTCAACCATGATAGAAGGCGGCGTAAAACTCTGGAATGATGCTGTTAACTCATCTCCTCCGGCTTCGCCATTGCCATTATCCTCATCGCACCCAGCAAGGTTAAAAATCAACCCTACTGCAATTAAAAACACAAAAAAACTCAACTTTCTTTTCATTTTTCATCATCTCCTTTTCACCTGGTTATTTTTGGGATTCTTTCTTAAAAACTGTTCTTTCCAAATTCTTGTACTATGATAATACCATAATATGAACACTAATGTCAATACCATATTTTATTAATTTATGGTAATATCATATATTAAAAAAATGGATAAACCGCTGGATTTACGTTCAATTCTTGCCCAAAATATCAGAAAAGCCCGTGCTTCACTGCACATCAGCCAGGCAAAACTTGCTGAATTTGCCAATATATCTGTCTCTCATATGTTGGATATTGAATACTGTAAAACCTGGGTAAGCGATAAAACCTTGCAGAACATAGCTCACGCGCTCAACATTGAATCTTATGAACTTTTAATTCCCGAAAACACTGCCAAAACTGGTAAATCCAAGCGAAAAAGAAACGAAAGCGAACAAGCTGCGGTATTAATTAACAGTAAAAAAAGAGAAATGAATAAAAAATTGGGAGATATAATGGACAATCTTGTCCTTGAGCTTAACAATTTAAATTATGGTAATAAGTAATAAATTTTTATTCTTCCCTACCGCCAATTTCAATATCCCCAAGCAATTTCTGAGTTTTATCTTCAGGTAATTTTTCTACATCAAGAAGCTTTCGTTCTATGGCGCGTGAACGTACGCCGGCGTTTTCAATTTCATTACTCGCGGAAACAAGTTTTTCCTTTGTTTTCTGTAAAACATCGCCGAATTTCCCAAATTCAGTTCTTACAGCTCTAAGTAAATCCCAAATTTCACCAGTTCTTTTTTGCACTGTAAGAGTTCTAAATCCTATTTGTAAACTGTTTAAAAACGCGGAAATTGTCGTTGGTCCTGTAATGATAACTTTATATAAATTCTGAATATTTTCGAATAAACCGGGAATACGAAGGACTTCTGCATATAAACTTTCGAACGGCAGAAACATTATACCAAAATCTGTTGTGTTAGGCGGATCAATATATTTATCGCGAATATCTTTTGCAAATTTTTCCACCTTTGATTTAAGCTCCTTTTGCGCCTGATTAACATTTTCTTTTTCGCCGCTTTCATAGGCTGCTAAAAGCATTTCATAATCAACTGTCGGGAATTTAGCGTCAATAGGAAGCAATATTGATTTACCGGAATCTTCCTTACTTGGAAGTAAAATAGCAAATTCGACATTTTCACGGCTTCCTTCTTTAATTTTTACATTTTGATTGTATTGATTTGGAGTTAAAATCTGCTCAAGTATAGCGCCAAGCTGATATTCGCCTAACACACCTTTATTCTTTACATTCGCAAGGACATTTTTTATACTGCCAACATCGCTTGCCAATGTCTGCATTTCTCCAAGGTTTTTCTGGAGCTGTTCAAGACGTTCACTTACAAGTTTAAAAGATTCGCCAAGACGGGTTTCCAGCGTCTTGTGCAGTTTTTCATCAACAGTATGACGCATTTCGTCCAGTTTCTTTTCGTTCCCCTGCTGAATGTCAAAAAGTTTTTTCTCTACAGCTTCGCGCGATTTTTCCAAGCCCTCTTTTGTTTCCCTTGTTAATATCCCAATATTGGAAGAAAACCTTTCTTCAAAAACTTTTAAAGCTGCGGATAATTCATCGCGGTTTACCTTAAGCGCCGAAGCCAATTCTTCGCGGGTATCCTTTGCGGTCTTTCCTGTTTCCAGACGATTCCTGCCAAACTCGTCTCTCAGAGTCGCCTCGTTTCTTTCCAGACGCTGAGCGTATTCAATAAGTTTCTGTGATATGTCCTCTTGCGAATTTTTCCTGCTTTTTAATAAAAGTATCATCATTACAATAAACTGTAAAACAATTACGCCAAGAAGGATAAAAAGAATATTTTCGTTCATGTTTAATTTCCTTTTATTATAATATCAAATTATTTAATTTTATAAAATACTGTTTTAATTACTTTCCAACACAGAATTTACTGAACATTTCTTCCAAAATATCAGCTGTAGAGACTTCTCCGGTAATTTCACCAAGCAAGTTAACGGCTTCTCTTAAAAGAGGAGCAATCAGGTCTAAGGGACTGTCACTCTCTGTAAGCGCGAGAACTTCTTCCAGCGCGGAGCAGCTTTCATCCACCAGTTTTTTTTGCCTGGCAGTGCCAAGCGACGTGTCTTCGGCTGCGGAGGGATCATCAATGCTCGCGATTTTCTGCGATACCATGGAAATAATTGCCGAATACAATTCGGCAAGACCTTCACCAGTTTTAGCGCTGACACTGATAGGTTTAATATTCTCTACTGGAAAGGGCTGCGGCAAAGGAGCAATATCACACTTGTTCCAAATGTATATATATGGAACTTCCTGACAATCAAAATGCTTGACACCAGTGCCGCCAATTCTATCTTGTTTTACTTCCTCTGCGTCGATTAAATACAAAACAATGTCGGCTTCCTGTAAAATTTTCTTACTGCGCTCTACACCAATTTTTTCTACAGAATCATCTGCGTCACGCAGACCTGCTGTATCAATTAAACGAACAGGTATTCCTTCTATGGAAACAAAGGCTTCTATCCAATCACGCGTGGTACCGGGAACTTCTGTTACAATAGAACGATCCTCTTTAAGCAGAGAATTAAACAGGCTTGACTTACCCGCGTTAGGAGGTCCCGCAATTACAAGCGTTATTCCTTCCTGATAAATTCTTTCCATCTGCCAGGAATTGGAAAGTTTTTTAAGGCGTCCTAATGCCTGCAACGCTATGTCTTTATTCGGCAGTTTTCCGGCAATTTCATCTTTGTCTTGCGCGCTAACTTCATCTTCCGAATAATCAAGGTATATTTCCGCGCTTGCAAGAACCTGCACAAGTAAATTCTTTATTTCGTTTATTTCCTTTTGCAGAGAACCGGAAAGACGCGAAACCGCGTGACGGCGGCTTGTATCCGTTTTAGCGCAGACAAGTTCCATCACAGATTCGCTTTTTGTAAGATCAATTTTACCGTTCATAAAAGCGCGGAATGTAAACTCGCCGGGGAGAGCTTCACGAAAACCCGTTGTTTTTAAAGCGTTCATTACGGCTTTGCCGACAGACACGCCGCCATGACAGCTAATGTCAAAGCTGTCTTCGCCTGTGTAGCTTTTAGGAGCGCGGAATATTGATAATAAAACCTCATCAATTTTTTCGCCGCATTCTGTAATCCATCCGTGAATAACAGTGTTAGGCTGAACATTTTCTAAACCCGAATGTGAAAATACGGAAGAAATTAAACTAACTGAACCTTTACCTGAACAACGAATTATGGTAAGAGCTCCGCTGCCGGGATTTGTAGCAAAAGCCGCGATAGGCGACTCATCACCGTAACTAGCGGAACCAGTGACTGCCATATTTATGTTCCGATTTTTTTTCATTATCTAATTCCGCGTTATCAGAAACTGTTCCGGCAAGACGCAGTTTAATAAATATCCATGGTGCGGCGATAGTAATCCAAAAACCTGTAAGAGCATAACAGAGAAATGCATACAAGAAAATGTTTTGTTTTTCAGACATCCCATAAATAATTTTTTCTATCCTGTACACCATAAGCAATAAAATTAATATTCCCAATGCCGCACGAGCAAGTAAAGTTAAATATTTTTTTATTCCATTTCTTTGAAGTAAATTAACAGCGTTAAAACCAACATATTTCTTGTTTAAGCAATACCCTAAACCTAAACCAAGCAAGACACCGCCAGGTACTACGAAATATGGCTGCGGATGGTAAATTATCAATAAAAAAGAAACAACCGCTGTCGAAATCATACAAACCTTAAAACCGCTTTTTGAAAAAAGCGCCTCAAGTTTTTTTCGTAATAAAATATATCCGCAAACAAATAATGCTATAACCAGCCAGCCAATTTCTACGTTTATTGGAAATCTTATATTCATATTATTTAAAAAATGAGTAGTCCATGTCGAAAGTAACACAACAATACTAAGCTGAAGTCCGATTTTTTCATTAATGCACCAGTATATGCAAAAGAAAACCATTATCGCGATATTTAGAAAAATAAAAACCATGTTAAAACCCCTCAAAGAAATTTTGCCGCAAACGATCTATTGCATTGGTTTGCGTATTTGTTACCGTCACAACGCTGACCGCCCTCATCATCATGCTTCTGATTAGCGGCTGTAATGAAGTTTTATTAATTGTAATCAATATAAAATACTTATAGCTTTCCGTATACTCCCATGTGTTCTCCCGTTCATACCATATTTTTATCCAGTAAGAATCTTCTTTAGCGGCGCCGGTATATTCGGTGCTATAAGCGTATTTTATCATTGTTTCATAAAATCTTCCATACTCATTATCAGGATACAAAGTCGCTGACGAAATTATTCTTTTATCTATTCTTGAAGCGGCAATTATCGGAAAATCAAGTTTTTCTGAGAAATTATCGTTCCATTTATTTAAAACATTAATATTATCACCTTCTTTTACAGCAATAAAAATATATTTATCTTTATAAACGTCAAGTTTTTCTACTGCTCCAATTCCTCCGTCTAAATAAGCAAGCAGCCAAATTGGAATATTATTTATTCCGGCGCCGTCCCTCGTTTCTATAATATTATTCTTCTCAATAAAGTTCTCGGGAACATTATAAACGCTAAAATCCGGCTCGGGAATAAACGCAGTATTATTTTGTCCTGCGCATGAGACAAAAATAAAAGCTATTAAAGAAACAGCAAATATTTTAATATTCATTAACCATCGGCCTAAGTCTTGCAATAATTGCCTCCATAGGCGGCATATAATATATTGCAAATTCATCCCAAAGAATATTTATTTTTCTTTTAATTACAGGCACATTTTCTGGCGCTGGAATTTCTTCGGCAGGCTCGCTGTTTATTACATTTAAGCTGGAACCAAGAACAACCTGAAACTCATCTTTTACTGATACTTTAAGTGATATTGGTTTAGATATTAATTCGTCTTCTATAGTTATTCCCAAAATATTAAACTGAGCCGATAATTGATTCGGCAAAACAGAAAAACTTATTCCAGCGATAAAAAAAGGATCTGCAATCTCGTTTTCGGCGTCAGGTTCAATTGGCATAATCGGTATATCCAGAGACTGCGAAACTTCATCCGAAGGTGATTGTAAAACCAATTTAAGCCTTTGATCTTCTTTTAACAGAGACATAAACACATCTTTGTTCTTTCCAAAAAAAACAGAAAAAATAACATCATCTTCTTCTTCCAGAAGTTTAAAACGAAATAATGTCTGCCATGTTTTTACATCATTATTCGGTATTTTTACATTAGGCAGGTTAAAGGAATTATTTTGACCTGTACTTAATCCATATGTTCCGTTCATACCTTTCCATACCGGAGAATTATTCGCCGCTGGAATTAGAGCGCGTTCATCAGACACTATCTTTGAATCGTTTAAATCACTTTCAAATGTATACCAATACATCAATTGAGGAATATCTTCTGCTAGGTTAAAATCTTTTGTCTTGGAAGAAACAAGAACAGAAAATTCATTCTGGTAACCTTTATATTCATTATAATTTTCTAAAGGAAAAACTTCGGCGCGCAAAGAAGAAAACCCGCTCTGTTCCGGAGCCTTCCAGAATAATACCGCTGCTCCGTCAGAAAATTTCCCTTCGCTTATTTTATTTTTTCCTTCGTACCAAATAATATAAGGGTTAAACCTATTATCAAAATCTAGAACTGCTTCCAGCATTATAACTGTATTTTTTGGAATAATAAGCGGAGTCTCTGTAACTCCGGGCATATTAAGATTTACACCGGAAAAAGAAAATTTATTTGCGCCTAAATAAAAAAACGTTTTTTCTGTCTTCTGAAGAATATCCTTACCGCTCATTACCTGAAAAATAAATGAGTACTTGCCCATAGGCAGATTACCGGGAATTGGAAAAGAAGGTAAATTATTATCAAGACTTTCTACAGTGATAATCGTATCATAGGATTTTTCCGGGCTAATATCATAGGAAACCTTTCGCCCGATAGTTTCCCCCGCCGCGTCCTTCAGGTAAATTAAAAGACCGGTTACATCTTTGTCATCAGACACAGGTTCTTCAAAATAGGGGTATATTTCATCACTAAACCTGATAAATGAACAATCATCCAATAATGCGCCATTTATCTGCAAATTTACCTTATAATGTCCGGTAGAGGGCAGAATCGTGTCCATAGCCTCACATGCGCCAAAAAAGACACTAAAAAAAACGAGAATTATGGCTATTTTAACCATTTTTTGAACACACATACCCATATTAATAATACCATTAAACAGGTAGAGAATCAACTTTTTTTCTGATATTATATAATTATGCGAACAGGGGTAGTAATTCATTTAAACCGCTTTAAGGAAAATATTAACACTGTAAAAACACGGGTAGGAAAAACTATACGAATTTGCGTTCCTGTTAAAGCTGATGCCTATGGTCATGGCGCCCTTCAAATTAGTAAGGCGGCTCTGGAAGCGGGCGCATATTGTCTTGGCGTAGCGGATGTTATGGAAGGGATTGATCTCAGAAAGGGCGGAATTCAAGCGCCCATTCTGCTGTTCTCACAAGCTCATCCAAATGAAATTCCTTTAATCATTAAAGCAAAACTTATTCCTTTTGTATCAGATGAAGAATTTGCCGCCGCCTTAAACAAACAGGCGGAATTAGAAAAAATAAAACTTCCTGTTCATATAAAAATCGATACAGGAATGAACCGAATGGGTTGTCCCTTAAATGAAGTTCTCGCTCTTGCCGGGATGATAAAAAATAGCTCCTCATTGGAACTAGAGGGAACTGCCACACATTTAGCTGTCTCTGACTCTGCGAATAAATCGGACATTGATTTTACAAATGTTCAGCTTGCCCGTTTTAAGAAAGCGGTAACCGCGATTAAAAACGCCGGAATCGACCCGGGTATTATTCACGCGGCAAATTCCGGCGCTGTTATTCTGCATCCAAACGCATGGCTTGATATGGTAAGACCGGGTATTCTTTTATACGGATATAAAACTGTACAGGAATATGAAGCGCCGGTTGATCATCTTAAAAAAATATCAAAGTTAAGTTCGATTATTGTAAAACCTGTAATGGAGTTAAAAAGCTCCGTATCATTAATAAAGAAAATTAAAAAAGGTGATTCTGTTTCTTATGGAAGAACATGGACAGCTAAAAAAGACACTACAATTTGTATTCTTTCCATCGGTTATGCCGATGGTCTGCCCCGCCTGGCAAGCAACAGGTGGCAGGTTGTGATTAACGGAGAAGCCTATCCTTTGGTTGGACGCATCACTATGGATCAATGCTGTGTGGATTTGGGATCAAATACAAATATAAAACGCTGGGATGAAGCTATAATTTTTGGGGATGACATTTACCCGGAACAGCCAAAAAAATCCGCCATTATGCAAAACGCGGCAGAATTGGCTTCTTTGGTAAGAACCATACCATACGAGATAACTTGCAATGTCAGTAAAAGAGTGAAGCGAATTTATAAGCTTTAGGTATTATTGCTATAAGCAAAAAAAATCTGTATTATATTTATGGAGGCTAATTAATGAATCCTTTTTACAATGACGAAGACGATTTTGAAGAAGACGAAAAAAAAGACAAAGCGCCTTTACTGGATCCGCTTGCGGGACGTATGTTAAAAACAAGGACTATCCTTATTTCGGGCGAAATTAATAAAGAACTGGCAGAAAAAACTATACGCCAATTATTGTTATTGGAAGACATGAGCGCGGATCCTATCCGTATTTTTATAGATTCTCCCGGCGGAGACGCGGACGCAGGTTATGCGATATTCGATATGATTCGCTTTGTAAAACCGCAGGTGTGGACTATTGGCATGGGGCTTGTCGCAAGCGCGGCAGCTATCATTCAGCTTGCTTCTCCAAAAGAATGCCGCATTGGACTGCCTAACAGTCATTATTTAATTCACCAGCCTCTTTCCGGGATTCGAGGCGTAGCTACTGACATAGAAATACACGCTAAAGAACTGGAAAAACTGCGCGGGAAAATAAATCAATTGATTGCCGAAGAAACAGGCAACCCATTTCCTCAGGTTGAAAAAGATACAGACCGCGACTATTGGATGACCGCCGCAGAAGCTGTAAACTACGGACTTATAAGTAAGGTTATTACAAATAGAGACGAAATATAATCTTAAGGGTTTTCATACATACTTGCATAAAGGAAACGCCGTATTTTTTGCTGGGCGTTCTTTTCGAAAGGTTCTTTACGCAGACAGAAGTCGCCAATCTTTTTATAAACAGGTAATGAACGGTTAGCTTCTTCTACTTCTTTTTTTATAAGGTTTCTGATAAAGTCATCATCTTCTTCCTTGCCGGGATGATCCAGTTTAATATTTTCATAATTAGGTACAAGCACGGCGTAGATTATTTCTCCGTTTGGCGTTTTCCTTCCAACGATTAAAACTTCAGAAATTATACGAGAAGCCGAAAAATGCGATTCAACTTCTTCGGGATATACATTCTTGCCGCCTGAGCCAATAATAAGATTTTTCTTGCGTCCCTTAATAAAGATATAGCCTTTTTCGTCGCGATAACCAAGGTCGCCTGTTAATAAATACCCGTCTTCTGTAATTACTTCTTTTGTCGCTTCTTCGTTTTCATAATAACCAAGCATGACCGAAGGAGACTTACAGGCAATTTCACCTATGCCCTCAGGCGTAACATCAACAATTTTTACATCAGTATAAGGGACAGGAAGCCCGACAGATTCGTTATTTCTATGCCGCGGTGTGTTTACAGAAATAAGCGGAGAATTTTCGCTCATGCCGTAACCCTGAACCATATTAAAACCAAAAGAATCAAAGAAGTCCGCCGTATGCGGATTTAAAGGGCCGCCGCCAGCCACCATTATCATGATCGATTCCAATCTTGCCTTTTTACGAATAAATTTAAATACTTTTCTTCCCCATTCAGGTTTGCCTTCTTTTGCTTTTCTTAGCGCGGTTTTACGCAAGCCGTCAAGAAAGAAACGAAGAACAGGTGATAATTTTTTATAACCCGCTTCAATCGCCGCCATTACTTTATCATAAAGGAGCGGAACGCCTATAAGGAATGTTACGCCGCCGTCTTTAATATCGTCAATTACAACCTTACCAACAATTTTTTCTACAATTACAGTCGGAACACCTGTCGCGTAGGGCGCAATAAATGAACAAGTAGTGGGATATGTATGATGAAGCGGAAGAACATCTATAAACACATCCTCAGGAGTCGGTTCCAAAACACGAATTGCTGCACTCGCATTTGCGATTATATTTTTATGAGAAAGCGTAACGCCTTTAGCAAAACCTGTAGTACCGGAAGTAAACACAATAGAAGCCGGATGATCCGCGGAGATACTTTCAGGAGCGGGCAGCTGCTGGCTTTCCGCGCCTTTGCCAAAGTTATCAAATTCAGTTGGGTGTTTGGGAGGTATGTCATCACTTTCCGGGCTAATGCATACCGACACCGCCATTTTAAAACCTTTAGACGGAAGCGAAGCAGCAAAATCTTTTTTCCTGCCTGAATAAAAAAACGCCTTTGCTTTTGTAATCTCGATTATGTTGGCGCATTCCAGTTCGGTTGCCAAAAAATCGACAGGCACAATACAAATACCGGCAATTACGGTTCCCATCCAGACTGCCATCCATTCAGGTCTGTTCTCTGACCAGAGCACAACGCGGTCGCCTTTGTTTAATCCCGCTGTATAAAGACCGCGCGCTACCCTGCGGCATTCTTCTCCGTATCTGGCAAAAGTCCAGCAAGTAAATTCTTTTTGCTTGCCGCATCTATAACGAATCGCGTCTACATTCGCGAATTCAACAGAGTTGCGTTCTACCAGTTCAGCGAAATTTTTCTGAGTTATATCTGGAATATTTGAGACATAATCTTCAAATCTTAACATTTATCACCTCACTTGGTAATAACTAGTAAATAGCGTTTCTTCCCAGCGCGTAAAATCATTTCTCCGTCTGAGTTTAACCTTTCCGCGCCAATTAAAGCTGTGTGATTTTTTTCCGCCAAAAGCTCGCCGGAACTGTCAGAGACAAAGGCACCGCCCTGATCTACAAGACGGCGGGCTTCACTCCTTGTGGATTGCAGCCCTGTATCAGCAAAAAGCTCCACTACATTGTAACCGGCTTCAAAACGCGAACGCGGCATTTCCGCGTGCGGCATAGCGGATTTATCACCAGCGCCGCCAAATGCCGCCTTTGCGCCTGACAGCGCTTTATCAGCCTCATCCTTTCCGTGGATAATAGCGGTTACTTCCCATGCAAGCCTTTCTTTTGCTTCATTTGGATTCTTTCCAGCGCCGCACAAATTATTACATTCATCAGCTGGAAGGAATGTGAACATGAGAAGGAAGCGAAGAATATCCTCGTCCTGCACATTGCGCCAGTACTGGAAAAAATCGTATGGGCTTGTTTTCGCCGGATCAAGAAAGAGCGCGCCTTTTTCGGTCTTGCCCATTTTTTTGCCGTCTGCTGTTGTAACAAGCGGGAACGTAAGCCCAAAAACTTCCGCGCCTTCAACGCGGCGAATCAATTCCACGCCTGCGACAATATTACCCCATTGATCATCACCGCCAATTTGCAGACGGCAGCCGTGACGCCGGTATAATTCCAAAAAGTCAAAACTTTGCAGTAACTGGTAATTGAATTCGATAAAAGAAAGACCTGTCTCCATTCTCATTTTGTAAGCTTCAAAACTAAGCATACGATTCACAGAAAAGTGTTTTCCTATATCGCGGAGAAAATCGATATAATTGAGATTGGCAAGCCAATCCTTGTTGTTTACTGTAAACGCCGTTTTCCCGTCAAAGCCGACAAATTTATCAAGCTGCGCTCGTATAGATTCGGTGTTTTCGTCCAATTGTTCGTAAGTAAGCATTTTTCGAATTTCGCTCTTACCGGAAGGGTCTCCAATACGCGCAGTACCGCCGCCAAGCAAAGCGACGCCATTGTGACCTGCGTCCCTGAGATGGCGGAACGCGAAATACGGAACCATGTGCCCTATGTGCAGACTTCCCCCGGTTGGGTCAGTTCCCTCGTAAAATGTGACAGGACCATCGTCCATTATTTTTGACAGACCTTCAGCGTCCGTACACTGCTGAAAAAAGCCTCTGGTTTTTAATAATTCTAAACTTGAGTTCATGAGGGAATTGTACACCAGAAACATCTCCTCGCCAAGACTTGCCCGTTTTAGGCCTGCACTAATTGAATTTTACGCTGATTCTGCCGATAATCATTATTGTGCAGGTTAATTTAATTGATATTATTAAACAAGTTTTAACATCATGGCAGGTTATAGTTATAACTATAGTCGTTTTGTTATATATACATATAGTTTCCGGTGCGGCAAAGAAGCGCACCGCTCAAAGACGTCCAATGAAGATGCCAAAAGCAAAGAAAAAGGAAGAAGCGCCGTTATTACCTTCTGACGATTCCAGTTCAAGTTCAAATGACGAACTTGGTCTAGAAGAAGCTTGAGATGAATGACCCGCTAGACGAAGCTGTAAAAAATCTTTTTGGGCTTTCGTATCTTTTCCCTTATCAAAGACTTGTAATAACCAATATTCTGGAAGCCGCCGAAGCCGCGCAAAGCGACGACACTGATCGTAAAACTAATGGCAGGCAAATTGTAATTCTTCCAACAGGCGCGGGAAAATCCTTATGCTTCCAGCTGCCGGCTATGATGATACCCGGCATAACTCTGGTTATTTACCCAATTTTATCGCTTATGTCAGATCAGCAAAGACGCTTGCACGAACGCGGTTTTTCTCCTGTAACAATCAGGGGAGGACAAAGCAAAGAAGAGCGCGGGGAGATATGGCAAAAACTGGAAAGCGGGGAAGCAAAATTTATAATCGCGAACCCCGAGGTACTGCTTACTCCGCAGGTAAAAGAAAAACTTGAAAAAATAAAAATCACGCATATTGTTATTGACGAAGCGCACTGTGTAAGCGAATGGGGTGAAAGCTTCCGTCCAAGTTATTTGGAAATTGGCTCAATAATTAAATCATTAAATCCTCCGCTTGTAACAGCTTTTACAGCGACCGCAAGCGCTCCTGTACTGGAAAAAATAAAAAATTATATTTTTACAGATATACAAGCCGCGCAAATTGTCGGCAACCCGGATAGACCTAATATTTATTATTCGGCAAAATCATGCATAAACCGCGACCTCGCTGTCCGCGATTTATTAATCCAAAACAAGCGCCCGGCGATTGTCTTTTGCTCATCACGCCCCGGAACGGAAAAACTTGCGCGCTACCTGCGCAATGAATTGGAAGAAATGGGTTATGACTGGCACAAAGAGATTCGTTTTTATCACGCTGGATTAAGCAGAGAGGAGAAAACAAACACAGAGAACTGGCTTTTAAAAAACACAGAAGCGGTACTGGTAAGCACATGCGCATTTGGCATGGGCGTAGACAAGGCAGATGTTCGCACTGTCATACACAGAGATTGCGCGCCTTCTGTCGAGGCGTATTTGCAAGAATCGGGTAGAGCCGGGCGTGACGGCGAACAATCAAAGGCTTTTTTGCTGTGGGGTCCTGACGACGAAGCGGCACTGGCGCGGGCAAAAAAGCAGTCGGACCGCGACAGGCTTACTGCATTATTAGATTTCGCAAAGGATATAAAAAACTGCCGCAGGCATGCCCTGCTAAAAATGCTAAACTACGATTCAGGCGGCGAAGTACCGGAAAAAATCTGCTGTGATGTTTGCGAAAAAGAAGCCAGCGACATATTGCGCGAAGAACCTTCGATACTGGAATTTTTTAAAAAAAACAAAAGACGCTTTACACAAACTCAAGCCGCAGCAACTCTGGAAAAAAATAAAACAAACAGGATGTCACAGGAAGAAATAAATAAAATACTTAACTATTTAATCAAGACAAATAAAATAAAAAAAATTAATAATTTTTTATGGAAAAACAAGTTAACAGTCTGTTAAAGGTACGCCAGATGGATCTTTTGAGGGGTGATGGTGCAAAAAGTGCTTTGCGATGAGCAAAGTGCTTTTGTGCACCAGCAGGACCCCAAATGAATTCTTTAGGCGTACATTTA
>Ga0209755_10002332_pt1 | contig 26423 bp, 23 predicted proteins | sample TergutCo191P1_FD_187301 | JGI IMG/M metagenome (GOLD analysis project Ga0209755, IMG submission 187301) | Cornitermes sp. P1 segment gut microbial communities from Petit-Saut dam, French Guiana - Co191P1 (SPAdes) (version 2) | ecosystem: Host-associated > Arthropoda: Insects > Digestive system...
TTGCCGTCTTCATTTTTTCGATGCCTTTATAAATACGCTCTTCTATAAAAATACGCTCAAGAGTGCGCAGGTGCAGTTTGTCCTGCAGTTCCTTTTTTTCAAGTTCAAGCTCTCTTGTAAGAATTTTAACAAGCTGTTTTGCGTGGTACTTGATAATTTCGTTAACAGTCATTACGGTGGGAAGCCCGTTTTTTATTACAAGAAGATTAACGGAGATCGACTGCTCGCATTCCGTAAATGCGTAAAGCGCATCCACTGTCTCTTCTGCATAAACGCCGCGCGCAAGTTTAATTTCTATTTCTACTTTATCTGTTGTAAAATCATTGATACCCAATATTTTTATGCGTCCGTTTCGCGCGGCGGCGTCAATCGAATTTATAATGCTCTCTGTGGTGGAGCCGAACGGAAGCTCTGTTATCAAAATGCGCTTTGGATCCGATGTGTCAAGTTTTGCGCGTGCCAACACTTTGCCGTTTCCGCCCTCATATCCCGTAACGTCTACAAAGCCGCCTGTCGGAAAATCGGGGTACACTTCGAATTTTTTCCCGGTAAGGCAAGCGATTTCCGCTTCCAAAACTTCCACAGCGTTATGCGGTAAAATTTTTGTGGACATTCCGACCGCTATTCCTTCAACACCCATGATCAATACCACGGGTATTTTGGCAGGGAAAAGAACAGGCTCCTTGTTTCTGCCGTCGTAAGAATCGGCCCATGCGGTAAGCTTTGGATTGTAAAAAATATCTTTGGCCAAAGACGTTACGCGACATTCAATGTAACGGGGAGCCGACGCGTCATCCCCTGTAAAAAGGTTTCCAAAATTTCCCTGCCTGTCTATAAAAAGCTCTTTGTTTGCAAGCCCTACAAGGGCGGGATTTATCGAAGCTTCGCCGTGGGGGTGGTATTTCATGCATTGCCCCGAGACATTGGCAACTTTGTGGAACTTGCCGTCGTCCATTTCGAACAGGGTGTGCAAAATACGACGCTGGACAGGCTTTAAGCCGTCTTCAAGGTCGGGAATAGCCCTGTCTTTAATAACGTAGGAAGCATACTCCAAAAAGTTGCGGTCAAAAAGGTTTTTTATGTAAGCCATTATACAACATTATATTAAATAAATAATTATTACAAGAAGAGCCTAACACGAACCTAGTCCACGAATTCACACGGATTAACACGAACCTTGTACGATATCTCTTCTCTTCCTTCGTGAAAATCCGTGAAAATCCGTGGATTAAGGTATAATTAATTTTTTGGAACTTTTTACCCGCGCTCTCGTTTAAATTATTATAAATGTCAGTTATTTTTATAATGATATACATTATGCTTAACATTATTAAAATTATTATTACAGGGGCAGAGGCAAAAAATACCAACGGCTTATACTATTGCTGCGATAGCAGCTTGGCGTCCTTTGCGATCTTGGCGTTCTTGGCGAGAGGTCTTCTTCTCTTCCTTCGTGGAAATCCGTGAAAATCCGTGAAAATCCGTGGACTCTCTATATTAATCTTCTTGTAAAGCCTGGCGTATAACCGTTAATTGATTTCTAAGGTTTGCGATTTCTTGTTCCTGCCTTTCATTGGCGCTTCGAAGCTGCGTAATGGTGGAGCCGCTTGAGCTGTTTTCGGTTTCGAGTAACGAGATGCGGCTGTCTTTTTCTCCTGCGGTGTGTTCAAGCGCCGTTATCTGGCTTTGAAGCTCCGTGATTCTGCGCGTCTGCCCCGAACCGCCCGAGCTTAATGCGTCGATTGTTTTTTGCATTTCTTCCATTCTGGTTTGCAATTCGATGTTTCTTGCGATTATTTCGGATGAATCGGCCTGTTCAACCTCACCCTGTTCGTTGATTACGGCAACGCCGCCTGCAAAGAGCGCTTCGATTGCCGCAAGCCTTTCCCTTTCTATCGTGAGCGCTTCAAGTTCGCGCCTTGCCGCGTCCAACTCGCTTGTGGTTTTCTGCTGCATAACGGCAAATTCTCTTGCCCTTTCATCCAATTGGGCGCGAAGACGCGCTTCCCTTGAACGCGCGCTTTCTATTATATCAGTTCTCTCATTCTGCAAGAGCGACAGTTCTTCGCGGTATGCATTCTGCATCGCAAGTAACCTTTCCTGAGCCGCGCGCTGTTCGCTTGTCAATGTCTGATTGCTGGATATCAGATTGAAAAGATCGTCGTCCACCTGGCTCAAGCGCGAAACAATCGAGGAAATCTCGGCTTCTTTTGCAGCTAACGCTTCGGCGGTGTCTTTTCGTATTTCGTCGATTAGAGCCTTTTCCGTTACGTTAAAAACGGCAGTTCCAGTTTTTACCTGCGCTTCGATTTTGCTGTTGAAAAAAAACAACAAATACGCGCCGCCCAACAAAAGAGCGATGGCGGCAATATTGACTATTAGCGGAAAAACGGCGCCGTTCTTTTTTGCCTCGATTTTATTCGATTCGGGAGCCGTGTTCTGCGAAATCGCCTTGCGGTTTTTTTCGGCGATACTGTTTATCTGAGACAGAATCTCATCCTGTTCTTCTTTGGAAAAAATTATTTCGTTGTTCATTTGGTTTTCATTACCTCCACGCCGTTCCAGTTTTCGGGCGGCGGATTTGACGCATATTCCGTGCATCTGTCCAATAAATTCTTTGCGTTAAAGTCGTCAGGCATTATGGACAACACTTCCTTGAATTTTTGAACGGCTTCGGCGAACGAGCGGTTGTAGTAAAGCTTCATTCCCTGATTGTGGATGGGCCACGCTTTTTGTTCGTCAGGCGTTACAGTCTGCTTGACTGTAAAAATTCTTACGCCCTTGGTTTTTCCCTTTACGGCGACAGTGTCCAAAAGCCTGTAATTGAGACCGCTGTTAGGTGACGATTTTCGAAGTTCGTCAAAGAGGCTCTCCGATATCAATATTTCGGAATGATATGTTTTTGTAAGTCCTTCCATGCGCGAGGCGAGATTTACGGCGTCTCCTATGACAGTATAATCCATCTTGCGCTCGCTTCCGATGTTGCCGACAGTTACCTCTCCGTAATTCAGTCCAATGCCGATTTGAAACTCGCACTTGCCGATTTTTTTCTGGTTTGCATTGAATTTTTTTACGGCATCCGTCATATCGATGGCTGACATGACGGATTGTAACGCGTCATCGTTGTGTTTTTCGGGCGCGCCCCAAAACGCCATGATGGCGTCTCCTATGTATTTGTCCACAACGCCTTTTCTGTTGTAAATGATATCAACCTGACCCGAAAAATAACGGTTAAGCGAGCTTACCAAGTCATCCGGCGCCATGCCCTCGGAAATCGTGGTGAAAGATCTGATATCGGAAAATAAAATCGACAAATTGCGATTGTCGCCCACAAGCATTTTTTCGGGCGATGCAAAGAAGCGTTCGATTACGTCGTTTGGAACATATTTTTGGAAAATCTGGCGGATGCGCTCTTCTTTTTTTCCGGCAAGGACAGCGTCAAACGCATAACGCTTTATTTGAGAATGGGCCTTGTCAAGTTCTTCTGTCATTTTGTTGAATGTTCTTGCAAGCTTTCCCGTTTCGTCATTGTACTCAATATCCACCCTGGAACTTAAATCGGCGGTTTCAATTATTTTTTCCATCGCGGTCACAATGCGTTTTAGCGGATTTGTAAGGCGGTGAGTTATCAATATGAGCAAAAGCACAGCCGCAAACAATGCCGCGCCAAGCGAAATGAGAGTTTCCAAAGTTATTTTTCTTGCGTCTTCAAAGAAAACGGCTTCTTTTTCGCTTATCAAAATATGCCAGCCAAAAGGCGTAAAATAAAACGATTGGAAAATGTATTTTTCGCCGCCATGCGCAAAGCTTTGAAGCCCCTGATTTTCCTTTTCAAGAATTTCAAGCAAGGCTTTTGATTCGTCGGGCGAAAAGACGATTCTTGATGTGCTCATGCCAATGCCGCCCGAATTGTCAATTGCAAAAATAATTTCCGAGCCGCTTAAAAGGATGCTTCTTGAATATTGCTCAACGGCTTTTTTGGCGGCATCGACCATATCGGACCTTCCCGCAAAGCCGTTGTCGACCAAAAGGGACCACTGGAGGTTTGCGAATTTTTCGAGCTCTCCCAGCTTAAAGCCAAGAAGGTCGCGGGCAAGGCGGGTAGTGCCGTTTACCGCGTTAAAATAGGAAGCGGTTTGAGCCAGAAAAAGCGGGACAATAACGAGCGGCAGAACGACCAGAAACATTTTTAACCTGATTTTCATGTATATATTGTAAAAAAAAACCCGAAAAATCTCAAGTGTTTTGTATAAATACCGATTAATATAATATGAAACGTTATAGTATAAGGTGTTTACCGGGAAATACAGAATACATCGATATTCTGAAAGAAATGGATAACGAATATCTCGTTCGTTTCACACGCAATAATAATGGCAACATAAAAACGACCGAAGAGACAATTACTCGTCATCTTTTTAATATCTGTGTTCAGACCGGTTACCTCAATCCGCTGACAGACAGTTCTGTCGCATAAGCCTTAAAAGTGCGGGACTGGTTCGAGGACGTTGAATTTTGGGAGCATTTTGCTCCCATTATGTTCGATGATGCTCACTGGATCGAAGTTCCCGCCGTGGCTGACGCGGTCACAAGTCTGTCTCAATTCAATCTTTACGGCGAAACGCCGAGTGAAGAATGGCAGGAACCTTTGGCATCAGCGCCGAAGGTTCTTGATCTTTGCTGCGGCCTTGGCAGAGTCAGCAGCGAATTTGCGCGGATGGGCTTTGAAGTTACAGGCGTCGACATAACGGAAAGTTTTTTAAAAGTTGCAAAAGAAGACGCCGAATACGAAAATTTAAACATAGAATACATTAAGGCTGATGCCAGGGAATTTGTCCGTCCCGATTATTTTGACACTGTCGTAAATTTATACATTTCTTTTGGCTATTTTGCCGATCAAAAAGACGATTTGAAACTTCTTCGCAATGCCTACGATTCCCTTAAAAAGGGCGGCACCTTCATAATCGAAACCCTGGGCAAGGAAATAACCGTCCGCGATTTTGTCGAAGCAGAATGGTTCGAAAAAGCGGGCGGTTTTATGCTCACCGAATACGAGCCGCTTGACGCATGGACATTTTTGAAAAACCGTTGGATAATCATAAAAGACGGTATAACAACCGAAAAAACATTTGTACAGCGGCTCTACAGCGCCAGTGAGCTGCGTGCGATTTTAAATTCCGCAGGTTTCGAAAAAATCGAAATCTACGGCGACTGGGACAAAAGCGCGTACAATCAACATGCCGCAAAACTTATCGCCGTCTGCAAAAAATAAGAAAATTTTTGCCGTGAACCATGTCTGAAATCTTCTCTCTCCTTCATGTAAAACCATGTTATAATACCCTTGGAGGAAAAATATATGAGTAAATACATATTGGCGCTTGATCAGGGAACCACAAGTTCAAGGGCGATTCTCTTTGACCGTAAACAGAACATAGTCGCAGTGGAGCAAAAAGAGTTTACGCAAAAATATCCGCGCGAAGGCTGGGTTGAGCATGACCCGATGGAAATAATAAATACGCAGTTTATCGTTATGACAGATGTGATAAGCAGGGCAAAAATCAACGTAAGGGAAATTGCCGCTGTGGGCATTACCAATCAGCGCGAAACAACGATACTCTGGGATAAAAATACAGGGCAGCCTGTTTACAATGCCATCGTGTGGCAGTGCAGGCGCACTTCAGGAATTGTCGACGGTTTAATAAAAGACGGACTTGGCGATTACATAAAAAAAACGACAGGTCTAATTCCGGACGCGTATTTTTCCGGCACCAAAATCAAATGGATACTTGACAATGTAAAAGGCGCAAGGGAAAAAGCGCAGAACGGCGATGTGCTTTTCGGCACTGTCGATACATGGCTTATATGGATGCTCTCGAACGGAAAATCTCACGTTACCGATTATACAAACGCAAGCAGAACGATGATCTTTGACATACACAAACTCGATTGGGACGATACATTGTTAAAAGCGCTGGATATTCCGCGTGCGATGCTTCCAAAAGTATTGTCGTCGGGAGCCGATTTTGGAAATGCGGGCATTAACGGCGAAGAGATTCCGATTGCAGGTAACGCAGGAGATCAGCAGGCTGCATTATTCGGTCAGTGCTGTTTTGAAAAGGGAAACGCAAAATGCACTTACGGCACAGGCTGTTTCCTTTTGATGAACACTGGCGAAGAAGCCACGTTAAGCGCAAACGGACTTTTAACGACAATCGCGGCAGGGTTTACCGACAAAGTGCAGTACGCGCTTGAAGGATCGGTTTTTACGGGAGGAGCCGTTATCCAATGGCTGCGCGACGAAATGCGCCTTTTGACAGACAGCGCAGACAGCGAATATTTCGCGAGCAAAGTAAAAGACACAGGCGGCGTGTATCTTGTTCCTGCATTCACAGGTCTTGGCGCGCCGTATTGGGACATGTATGCCCGGGGCTGCATAGTCGGCATAACGCGCGGCACAAAACGCGAACATATTATCCGGGCTGCGCAGGAATCAATCGCCTATCAGGTAATGGATTTGTTAAAAGCGATGGAAACCGATCTTGGCGTAAAGCTAAAAGAACTAAAAGTTGACGGAGGCGCGTCACGCGATTTGTTTTTAATGCAGTTCCAGTCCGATGTCTGCCAGTCTTCGATAATTCGCCCTGTAGTCAGGGAGACAACCGCCCTTGGCGCCGCATGTTTGGCGGGAATTACCGAAGGTTTCTGGCAGGACATCGACGAAGTGAAAAGCCGCTGGCAGCAGGACATGACTTTTGTGCCGAAAATGGACAATGAAAAAAGGGAAAGCCTGATTGCAAAGTGGCATAAAGCCGTTGAACGCAGCCGTAACTGGGCTTGATCAACACCTTTTATTCGTGATATGAATAAAATATCAAATGAAGTACTTCAATCCTGCCAATCTTGCCATCATTGCCTGTCCCGGAGGGGAAGTATTCGCCGGAGAGGTAATCGAGCATCTTCGGCAAAAATACCGTCACAGCCGCAAACAGACGGTAGAAGAGCTTAAAACCCGCTATAATATTACAGAAGACCAGGCTGAACTCCATATCGAACTTGTAAATAAAATTGTTGTCCGCGGAAAATCCGCTCAAAGCGGAATAGCCAAAAATACGGGGCCGTCCCAAGTGCCTGTAAAATTTACGCAATTTCCAAACGGAGAGATAAAAGCCGAAATCGAAGAATCGATTCGCGGCAAAGACGTATACATTTTTCAGGATGTCGAAAACCGCTATCCCGTAAAATTTTCAAGCGGTGTGGTTACCAATCTTTCCATAAACGATCACCTGATGACGATTTACGTCACAGTCGATGCCGCTCTTCAGGCGGGAGCCGAGCGGATCACCCTCGTTATACCAAACTATCCGTATGCGAGGCAGCATAAGGCGAAGGGCAGGGAAGGGCTTACCGCCGCCCGTATCGGCAAAATTTTTGAAAGCCTCGGTGTCAATCACATTATAACCCTCGATATTCACTCTCGTGACATTATGAACGCATTTGACAGGGTAAGGCTTGAAAATCTTCACGCAAGTTATCAAATTATTCAGACATTGATAAAAATGGAAGGAATTTTAAACGACGATTTTGTTGTCGTTTCGCCCGATACGGGAGCCGTAGACAGAAATAAATTTTATGCATCGGCTTTAAAAAAACCGCTTGCCCTTTTGTACAAGGAGAGGGATTATTCCAAACTTGCCAAAGACGCTGCACAGTCGAATATTTCCCAGATACGGCTTTTGGGCTGCGTAAAGGATAAAACAGTCTTCATGGCGGATGACCTTTTGGGAACAGGCGGCACTTTAATCAAGGGTATGCGGCTTTTAAAAGAAAACGGAGCGCGCCGCATTATTTGCGCCATAAGCCTTCCGCTTTTTTCGGGTCCTGCAATTTCACATTTTGACGAAGCGTACAGGGAAGGGCTGTTTTACAGAATAATCGGGACAAATGCCGTTTATCAGGAAGAGGTTAAAAGCAGGGAATGGTTTGTAAATGTCAATATTTCGCGGCTTTTTGCCCATGTAATATCGCGTCTTCATCAAAATCAGTCGGTTTCCAGTCTTTTGGACAATGCGGCAATCATCAACAAGCTGCTTTCCCAGACAAAAATTGCCGAGCCTCAAAACGAACTTCCGTTTGCACATACCGAAAATAATTAGCACCGACACCTGTACGCGCATCAATTGCCGCGGTTGCTTTTGCAATTGCAAAAAAAAACCGCGCCTGTGCGCGGTTTTGGACTATATTAAGAATTAGAAAATTATTTTTTGGCTTTACCCTTTGTTTTTACCGTCTTGGTAGTTTTTTTTGCCGCAGATTTTTTAACAGTTTTCTTTGTAGTTTTGGCCGCCGGAGATTTGCCGGTTTTCTTTCTTTGCTTTGCATACTTTCTGTTTAAATTTGCCTGATAGTCACAGCATGTTTCGCACAGTGTATAGCCTTTTTTTACTTTGCCGCCGCAGCGGGGACATTTCCCCTTCGTAATGCGTTCGTTGTATCGTTCTTTGCGCTGTTCGTTGATTTCTTCTCTGTGGGCTTCACGATACTTTCTTTGTCGTTCCCTGTTTGCCAGACGTGTCTTTGCATCGGTCATTAACTTTCTCTCCTTTGTATGATATATTATATAGTATAGCATATTATAAATTATTTGTATATAGTTTATTTAAATTATTTTTATTTAAGGTTAAAAATGTCATTTTTAAATTTTTTGGATGCAAGATCCAAATTGATTTTTGTTATTCTGCTGACTTTGCCTGTTTTTTTGATTGATACGCTTGTCATGGCGGTTTGTTTGCTGTTATCCTTTCTTTTTATGCGTCTTGCATTTGTTAAAACGCCTTTAAAAGCGAAGCATATCGGGAATTTTACGCTGTTAGCGGTATTTATAATAATCTTGCAGATGATTTTCGCCTCCGGAAATTCTTACATAGTGAAATTCGGCGGTTTTTTTGCGTTAAAACGGGAAGGTTTAATCCTTGGCGTTATTATTTCCTGCCGTCTTTTCGCTCTTGCGCTTCTTTTGCCCGTCTTTACGCAGACGACACCCGCGCACAGGATTGCCGAGGGTCTTTGCTCGTTTGGTCTCAATTACAGAAACGCGTTTATTCTGACGGCAGCTTACAGCATGATTTACCAAATTAAAAACAGGGCGCTTGTAATCATGGAAGCGCAGGCGCTAAGGGGAGGGCGCTTGCGGGGCATTAAGGCATACGCGCTTCTTTTAATGCCGCTTATGTTAGGTGCAATGAGAAAGGCGCAGGAAACGTCTGTCTGCATGGATTCGCGGTCTTTTGGCATATACAAGACAAGAACATGGATCGATAAATCGGTAATGAAGAAAAGCGATTTTTTGTTTATAACTTTTACTGTTATTTTTTGCGCGCTGATGATTTTTTTGAACCGAATAGGGGAATTTAAAATTGAGCCTTATTTGTTTTAAGGATGTGACTTTTTTTTATCCAAAGCGCAAAACCCCCGCGCTCTTAAACGTTAATTTGTCAATCGAAGAAGGCGAAATTTTTGTCATAATGGGCGAAAACACAGCCGGTAAAACGACTTTTTGCAAACTGATAAACGGCATTGCGCCGCTTTTAACCGAAGGCAAAATGTCGGGAAAAGTTTTTACGGACGGCATCGATACAGGCGAATCTTGCGTATCAAAGCTTGCGCTTAAAGCGGGAATGGTGCTTGACGACCCTGATGCCCAGATTTTTACGCAGACTGTTTTTCACGAAGCCGCCTTTGCCCTTGAGAACATTCTTCTTGAACCCGATGAAATTAAATCGCGCGTTAATATGGCGCTTAACGCTGTAGGCTTAAACGGTTTTGAAGACAGGATGCCAAACACGCTCTCGGGCGGCGAAAAGCAGCGTCTTGCAATTGCGGCATGCATCGCAATGAAAGGAAAAATTTTGGTTTTGGACGAACCCTTGTGCCGCCTTGACCCTGACGGCGCGAAAGAGGTGATTGCCGTTCTTTTGGAATTGCGAAAAAAACACAACATGACGATTGTAATGACATCGCATGACAGCGAAGTTGCATCAAAAATCGCGGACAGGGTATGCATTTTAAAAGAGGGAAAAATCGCCGCGCTTGACACGCCCGGAAACATATTTGCAAATAACGAATTGTTATATCAAACCGGCCTCCAACCACTCGAATCTAAAGTCTTCAACTTCTCTTCTGTTCGTATTGGTTCGTGTGGTTCGTGGTTAAAAGAAAAGAAAATTGAAATTAAAAATTTATCTTTTAAATACCCGAATGGGATTGGAATACAAAATATAGATTTAACAGTGGAAGAAAATGATTTTATCGCGCTAATCGGGAAAAACGGATGCGGCAAAACCACTTTGATAAAAAATATCGCGGGTCTTTTAAAGCCTGCAAGCGGTGAAATATTTATAAACGGAAAAAATTCAAGGCTTTTAAAAACTTATGATATTGCAAAGGAAATCGGTTTTGTTATGCAAAACCCCGACACGCAGCTTTTTACAGACAGCGTTTTAAATGATATATGTTTTGGATTGAAAAATTTGCGTATGAAAAAAAACGAGATGAAAAAACGCGCGCAATTTGCCCTTGAAGCAGTCGGTTTGCAGAATGAGGCGGATTCGTTTCCTCATGCATTAAACAAAAGCGATCGCACCAAAGCGGTAATAGCGTGTGTTCTTGCAATGGGCGCAAAAACCCTCATATTTGACGAAATTGATGTCGGCAACGATTATAACGGCAATATAAAAATCATGGAATTGGTAAAAGAACTTAACGCGCAGGGCTTTACAATAATCTTTATTACGCATAACATGTTCTTGGCTGAAGGATTCGCAAAAAGAATAATTAAAATGAACAGAGAGGGAATAATATCCGATGAGCGAAGAGAATAGTTTTAAACACCCTGCAATTTTGGCGGTTTGGGCTTCTGTTGTTGCGGCGGGCTTTTTGCTGCCTGCATTTCCGATTATCGGGACAGGCGGAACTTTTTCGTTCGCAAACGTATTAAATCCGTTGTCGGGGATTTTTTTTGGTCCGATTGCAGGCGCGCTTTGTTCTGCGGTCGGCGGTTTTATCGGCACTTTAATTGCGCCTCACACTGCATGGATGGGGCCTGGCACTTTTATAATCGGAACGACAACTGCATTTACGGCAGGATGCATCGCATGGGGAAAATGGCCGCCTGTTACAATAAATAAAAACGGAAGCTTTATTTTTAACGGCGGATTGATTGTTTATTTTGTCGGAACAATTCTTTGGTTTACTCAGGAAATCGGAAGAAACGTGATTTTGCTTCCCGTAATTGTTTACGGACTTGGATTCATCGCAATGATTGCAGGAATTGTTTTTTCGCAAAAATTGTTCAAAAGCAAAAAACGCATTTTAAAGTTTCCCGCAGTTTGGCTGTGTTCTTTCGGCGGCTTATTGGGCGGAGCCACAATCGGAAACTTTTTTAGTTTGGTATTGTATCAAACGCCAAAAGACGTATGGTCCGTAATAATTGTTGCATCTCCGATAGAACGCGCGATTTTTGCGTTTGCGGCAAGTCTTGTGGGCGTTCCGTTAATAACAGGACTTAATAAAATCGGAATAAACGCAGGCCCCAAGGAAGAGGAAAATGAAAATTGACGCGCATGTTCACATAACGCCGCCCGATATAATCGCAAACTGGCAAAAATATGCAAAAAAAGAACAATACTTTGGCATTTTGTCAAACGCAAAACACAATATGTTTGCCTCCGCAAAAGACGCAGTTAACATGATGGAAACGGAAAATTTTGACAAATCGGTTGTTTTTGGTTTTGCGTTCCGCGACATGGGTCTTTGCCGTTATGTGAACGATTATGCAATAGAAAGCGTTAAAAAGCATCCCGACAAATTGATCGGCTTTGCGGTTGTGCCGCCCGACAACAGGGAAACGGCAAAAGAAATTGAAAGATGTTACAATGCGGGCTTAAGGGGGGTAGGGGAGCTTTTCCCCGCAGGTCAGAAAATGGATTTATTAAATGCGAAAAAAACTTCGTCCGTTACAAATACCTGCAAAGAGCTTGATATTCCGCTTTTAATGCATGCAAATGAACTAATAGGACATGATTATTCGGGGAAAACAAATGTGCCGATGTCGCATATTGAAACATTTGTGTCCAATAATCCCGATTTAAAAATTATTTTGGCGCATTTTGGAGGCGGCATAATGTTTTTTGAATCAATGAAAGAAATTAAGGAAAAGTTTAAAAATGTTTATTACGATACCGCGGCAGCTCCTTTTTTGTATGATTGTAAAATTTACGATTGCATTAAAGCGTTGGGTCTTTGCGAAAAAATCCTGTTCGGAACAGATTTCCCGATTCTTGCTCCTTCGCGTTATATGAAAGCTTTTGATAAATGCAGTATGTCTGACGAAGAAAAGAAAATGATTTTTGGCGGCAATGCAATGAAATTATTGGAGCTTAACCCTTCTTGATTATCAATTTTCCCATTATCGCCGTAATTGTCTGCTGAAGAATCAAACTTAAAAGCGTGGGTAATACAGCGGCTTCCGGGAAAAAAGCTACCGCAATTGTCATGACTGCGCTGTTGTTTCTAAGACCGCCCGCAATTACAAGAGACGTGCTTTTTTGATCGCTGCATTTCCCGATTTTTCCAAAAAGTTTGGAAATTAAAAAACCGCTTGAAGTTAAAAAGGCGCAAAGACATGCAACCTTCCAAAAGAGGGGGTTGGAAAAACGCACAAATGGGGAAACGGCGGATGAATTTGCCGCGATAACCGCAAACAGGCAAAGCTTTGCAAAAGGATCAACCCAAGGGCAGATTGTTTGCGGAATTTTTCCCCTGCTTGTTTCGTTTAACGCAACCGCGATAATAGTCGGAAGCACAACCATAAAAATGAGCGAAATCGCAATGCCGCTCATGTCCATTGTAACTTTTGCCCCCATTAAAATTGAAATGGTTGCCGGGACAACAATCGGGGCCAATAATGTGTCCAAAAGAATAAAGGTTAGTCCCAGCGCCTTGTCTCCCTTGAAAATTGCAACCCAGATAAAACCGGAAACCGCTGTCGGGCCTGCGAATAAAAGCACAAAACCGGTGATGACATCGTTATTGTCAAAGACAATGCTTGACGTGCAAAGAGCGGCTAACGGCATGATGACATGCGCCGTTAAAAAGAAAAATAAAATCGGCACAGGCGATTTTGCGGCTTCTCCAAGTTCCCTTGCCGTTAATTTTAACGCGCCTGAAAATGTCATTATGCCGAAAAGGGTGATTACAAACGGACGAAAAACAATAAAAACGTGCGGAAAAAACAAACCGAGCGCGACTGCAAGCGGAGTTGTAACGGGGATGATTCTGTCCATTACATTGTTTATTTTTATCAAACTGTCATTCATATTCTGCGCCAAAAAGTCAGTTTTCCAGAATCGTAATTTCCACTCTGCGGTTTCTGCGTCTTCCTTCTTCCGTGTTGTTGTCTGCATCGGGAAGGGGTTTTTCTGCGCCGAATCCGCGCACAACTATGCGTTCTGCAGTTCTTACATTGCGCGTTATCAAATAATCGGCAACCGATCTTGCCCTTGTCTGCGAAAGAATCATCCGCTCTTCTTCCGTTCCTGCCAAAGCGGTGTGACCTGATACCATTATGTCCCTGTCACGGTAACGGTTTAAAATGGCGGCGATTCTGTCAAGTTTTTCCTGTTCTCCGGGGAGCATCCTTTGTGAGTTTGCGTAAAATTGAATGTTTTCCAAACTTATCGATACGCCTTCTTCCACCGCCCTTACGTTTACATCGCCAAGACCCAAACGGCCGATTTCACCGGTTATTTCCTGAACAAGGCGATCCCTGTTCATTATTGGCGATTCAACAAGTTCCGAAAGGGATGTTCCCCTGAATTCAATCTGATGACCGTTAGACAACACAAACGTTATGCGAAATCTTTCGTCCTGCGCCCTTGGCTGTCCAATGGAGCGATCCCAATAAATAACCTGATCAAACTCTCCTTCGATATTTACGGGATATATGGCGCCGCGCACAGGAGCGGGCGAATACTCGATTCTGTAATTTACAGTAATTGCAGGATACGCAATTTCCCTGTAAAGGCGCTCCCCTATATACTGATAATTTGCCCTAAAGGGAATAACATACGGCTGGGCAATTCCAAACGCGTCACTAAAATCATGAACCTCGTATCCGTCCACGCTCCATCTGTCGCCTGCATTCAAATTTCGGTTTGGAAAAACAGGAACGTTGCGTTTAACGGGCATATAGTATTGCGGCGCAATTGTAAGCGTTCCGAATCTGTCGCGTTCAAATACGGATGAGTACTCTCTTGACCAATTGTAAACGGACACATTCTCTCCCAATCTGTAAGGCGAACTGTAAAACATGCGATCCGATGTTTGAAAGACGGCATTGTGCACGCCTCTTCCGTTTACGACATCCGTTACCTGAACCATGATGCGGTTTAGGGTTTCGCCCCTGTGACTTAAAATGCCGTTATAATAAACATCCTGGCTTGCGACGGAAATTATCCTGTATTGGGTGTTTGCGGTATGGCGAAACTCAAAAGTTTGGCAGTGCGCGCCGATTGGAATAAAAACCAATAAAACAATCGTAATGATTTGCGTTATGCGCAATTTAATTCTCCAGTATTGTTATTTCCACGCGTCTGTTCCGGCGCATGCCTTCTTCCGTTCTGTTGTCTGCAACAGGTCTTTCCGCGCCGAACCCGCGCGTTACGATACGATCCGCGGCGCGCACGTTCCTTGACAATAAATATTCTGCAACTGCGTTTGCGCGCGCCTGCGAAAGACTCATTCTGCCTGCGGGTGTGCCTGCAAGGGCGGTATGCCCCGATACCATTATATCCCTGTCGGGATAACGCATTAAAATTTCCGCGATCCTGTCAAGTTTTTGCTGTTCGCCGGGAAGCATTCGCGCAGAATCCGGATGAAACCTTATGTCGTCCAAACTTATCGAAACGCCTTCTTCAACTTCCCTTACGCTCACGTCGGTGATTGCAAGGCGGGTAATTTCTTCTGCAATTTCCGCCGCAAGCTGAGGTCTGTTCATAATTTCGGCTTCTATCAACTCCGCTTCCGACCTGCCGTTAAACTGCAATATCCTTCCGTCCGACATTTCAAAAGTTATGCGCGAAGTTCCCGTATACGCTTTTTCAAGTCCGTTTTCGCGGTCCCAGTAAATTGTCATGTTATATGTCGATGATATGCGCACGGGATGAACGCGCCCCACAGCTGCCGCAGGACGTGTTTCGACATTGTACGTTACGGAAAACGCGGGATACATTGTTCCCTTCCATTCGCGCTCTCCCAAATATTGGTAAAAAGCCCTGAAAGGAATTCGATACGGTTCCTGTATCCCGAATGCGTCCCTAAAATCATGCACCTCGTGCGCTTCCGTGTTCCATGTGTCGCCCGGTCTCAAACTTCTTCCCGTAAATACAGGAACGTTACGCACCATCGGCATGAAAAAATTCGGTCTTATGGTGATGTATCCCAGCCTGTCGCGCTCAAAAACAGAATCGTATTCCGTTTCCCACTGAAAAACGGAAGCGGCAGTTTGCGCCCCTTCCTGCTGGGAATCGAAAACGACGCGCTCCGACGTTTGATACGTCGCGTTATGCTCTCCCTTGCCGTCGTTTACGCCGGTTACTTCGACCGCAATGCGATTGAGTATCTGCGATGTGTGGCTTAACGTTCCGTTAATCATAACCGATTGATCCACAATCGATAAAATTCTGTAGCGCATTCCCTCGACATGTCTGTATTCAAAATCTTCCGCCGCAAGGTTAAAAGAAAAAAGTGAAAGAGAAAAAATTAAAAACAAAAAAAATATTTTATTCGCTGAATTCATATCTTAGCGCCGAATCGTCAAGAATAAAGACAACCTTTCCCTGCGACAACAGGCGGCGGTTATCATCCGAAGAGATAATCAAAAGGGCGTCGCTTCTGTCTATGATAAGATCCGTAGGAGCAATTCCGAATACGCCGCGCGCAAAAATGCGAAGAGGTCTTTCTCCGACAATTTCGCGTAACTCGGGCGAAAGCCCCGACGGGTGTTCGTTGTTAAAAATACCCGGCACGGCGGAGTAACGAACCATTGCCATGCCGCGGTTTTCGAGTATGTTGCGTTCATAAACGAGATTCATTTCGCTGTCCCAGACTTTGGGGAAAATGCAGGGAACGGGAAGCGCTGTGCTTCTCATCCCGTGAACGGGCAATTCTTCCGCCGCGATGATTATAATTCCGGTATACGCTGCGGCGGAAACGGGATTTAGGGTTCTTATGACTTGGCTTGGACGCGTATGACGAAGAAGCGAAGAAGAAATATTTTCAAGCGTGATTGTATGAGAAGACGTAATTCTTCGCATGTCGGTGGAAAAAGAAGGAGCAACAGAATTTGAGGCGCGGATAAAAGCGTCAATTTCGGCGAGTGTCAGTTCGCCCCTTTCTACAAGGTCGCCGATTGTCGAAGATGAATCAACGCGAAGCGAAAAAATGCTCGACCTTATCAGGTTAAGGTAACCTGCGTTCAAAAGCGCTTCGCCCCGGGTTCTCCCTGCAGGAAGCCTTAAACCTGCCTGAATCATGTCAAGCGAAACATTGGCTCTTATTTGCCGGGCTTCCCATTCGACTGACCCCGAAATGCTCATGTTCGACTGCGCACTTAGTGAAACGCTTGAGATTAAAACAAATATTAAAATTATCGCTTTTTTCATAGCCTCTGATCCCTATTCTATTATCGGCACTCTTAGGGTTCTACCTTCGTGAAGAGTATCGGATAATTGCATGTTATTTGACTGTGCCAAAGCGCCGGGTTCTATGCCGTATCTGCGCCCCAAAGACCAGAAAGTCTCGCCCCGCTGAACCACATGGAAACCGGGCCTTTGAGCCATGGCAGGCGCAGTTGAGCCCCCCGGGGCGGGCGAACCGTCAGGAAATGCGGGGATTATCACCGTTTCTCCAAGACGAAGGACACGCGCCGAAATGCCCGGATTGTGCTGTTCTATCATGTTGAGGGGGGTGCCATAGTGCCTGGACATCGACCATAAAGTGTCGCCGCTTCGCACAATATGATAATGATAGCGTATAAGCCTTAAATCTTCGCGCTGTAAAAGTTCGTTTATTTGCTCCAAATGACTTGTCGGCACTTTTAAACGGTAATTGCCGTCAACAGGGCTTATTCCGTATACGAGCTCCGCGTTAAGGCTGCGAAGAATGCTTCTGTCCAAGCCGGTTTCTTCGGCAATTACGTCGAGGGAAACCTGCCGCGAGAGGGGGATGTCCGTCCACTCAAATCTTTCATGCCATGTATCGATGCCAAACCTTCGCGGCTGTGAAACCACATAAGCTGCGGCAATCAATCTGGGGACAAAATTAATCGTCTCCTGCCTTAATTCCCTTCTTGCGCAAAGTTCCCAATAATCGTTTCTGCCCGTTCTTCTTACAGTGCGCGTAACGGCGCCAAGGCCCGAATTGTACGCCGCGAGGGTAAGTTCCCAGCACCCGAGTCTGCTGTATTCGTCTTCAAGTTTTTGAAGCGCGCCCTTTGTGGACTTAACAAAATCACGCCGCTCGTCAATCAAATCCGACACCCTGATGTTATAGGGAGAGATGCTGTTAAGCATAAACTGCCAAAGCCCCATAGCTCCCGAGCGGCTTCTTGCCGTTATCTGAAAACCCGATTCGATAATCGGAAGATACGCAAGTTCCGGCGGAAGCCCCCGCGCCTGCACTTCATCCTTGATAAAGTGGATATAAAGCTTTGAACGTTCCATAATTGCATTTAACGCCGTAACGCCGCGCACAGACGTATAATATTCGATATAGTGCCGTGTTAACTGTTGGTTAAGCGCATTCTGCGTAAGCAGCGAATTAGGCGCCGGAACAAAAGAGGGAGTGTCTGTAACATAATTGGATTGAATATTGGGAAGAGAAGAGTCGGGGGCAATATTTCGCACAGGCCTCTCCTGCGCATAAACAGTACTAAAAAAGAAATTTACCACAAACCACACTAACAGGCACGAACCTTTGCTTCGAAATCTTAACTTGCTTCCCAAAAAAACTATGACAGTTGTCAGGGAATTCTTTTGTTTAAGAAGAGAATTCGAACAGGATGTTCGTGAAAGAACCGCAGGTTCTTGTTCGTGAGGTTCGTGGTAAGATATTCTTGGATATTCCATTAAAATTTCTCGCCGTAGTAGATGCCTGCCCATTCCCAGCGGCCGTGAATTTCAGGGTCTTGCGGGAAATTAATCTTTCTGAAATACAAGTACCACGTATTTAATGAAATGGACCAGCCTGTCGTGCGCAGAAATGCTTCTGTTGCGTTGGATGAAGCGTCAAGATTTTTTTCGTATCTGATTTTGTTTCCGTACATGAACTGCGCAAGATTAAAAGCGGTCATCCTGATATTTTCCACGTCCATCTGTTCCCACGATCGCGCAAAAAAATTAACCTTTGCCTGATACTGCATAAGCCTGTACGGATCATTGTCTTCAAGCGCGGATTCAACAGCAGCCCTAAGGCGCGGAAGACTTTCAAATGTCCAGTCTTTGGCGGACTTGCTGAAATCGACTTGCTGTTTTGCGTATTGTTCCGAATTGGGATACCCGGGAATTATCGTTCCCGCAAACGGCAGATAATTTGCATACGCCGCAATCGCGCCGTTCCAGTCGCCGACCTGTTCGCAGATTTGTCCAAGCATAAAATACGCAGGTCCAAGGTCTATCTTGTCGGAAAAATTGTTAATCATTTCGTTGTAGTATCTTACAAGACGGCCGGGGTCTTCGTTCAAGTCGATTAAATTTCTTAAACAGACAAGATGAATCGATTCGTCGTTGATAATCAAATCGGGATAATTTTTTATGATCAAATCGAAATAAAGCATTGCAATCGGTTTGGAACCTTGCTGCATGTAAGCGTATGCGATCATCAAATTGTAAAAAGCGTTATAAGGATTCGCCTGATTTCCGATTGTTTCGCCGCTTAAAAAATGAATCAGCCTGTCGTAATCGCCAAGACGCGCATAACTTGCCGCAATTTCGCGGATAACAGCAAACTCGTCCTCGGTGCCTTTTTCTTCCAGACGCAGAAGATTGAAAAGTTCCCTGAATTTTGCCTGTTCTTCCTTTGTGCCCGTGATGTAGTACGGATCGATCCATGCCGCTTCGATTGTGCATGTTACGGACACGAAAAAAACTGAAAAAATTAGCAATAAATTTACTAAAAACCTGTGTTTTTTTGCCTTATCCATTGTTTATAATAGTAGCATTATGCTATGATTTTGTATATGTGATCTTTCCTTTTAGTTGAGAATTTTAGTTAATGGATAATCAAAAGTGGTCATAAAAGTCCAAAAGGGCGCATTTTTACACATATTTTTTACTCTGATACTCGTTTTTTCGGGAAATAACGCCATAATTGCCCAAAGTTCGGGCGGTTTGGCGGAAGAAATCCGCACTTTGACGGAAACAGGCGTATTGTCATCGATGTTGAGGGCTTTGGAGCTGATTCGATCGAACAATTTGAGCGGCGCAGAGTTCGGACGCACCATGACAGGGGCAAATGTCCTATTGATCAGGCTTGTTTACCCCGATACGCCCGCAGCATTGCCTGTAATCGACCTTCCGCAGACATCAAACTATACAAGAATTATCCGCGAGGCGGAGGCGGGCAATTATTCCCGTCCTCCCGAAAATTCATCGGATTTTTTGGCGTACATTCTGCCTTTTTTGGCGATTAACGAGCGAACTCCCGCGGCGACATTGCAAAATGTGCTGCGCGATTTGGAAAATGCCGCGATTTTGCGTCCCGCTTCGATTTTTCCGCATTATTTTACAGGGTTGATTCATGAAAGGAGCAGGCGGCTTCCCGAAGCCGAAGCAGCTTACAGAAGGGCAATCGCGATTTCGGATCAATGTTATCCCGCACAGATTGGAATTGCGCGTTTAAGAAGGCTTGCGGGGAACAACGCCGAAGCTTTGGCGCTTTTTAACGATTTGGCAATTCGTTACCCCGACAGCTCTGAGATTCGCCGTCAGATTGCCACCACTTATTTTGAAAGCCGCGACTGGCAGCGCGCATTAAATGCAGTGGATGAAATTCTCCGCTCGGAACCAAGGAACGGAGACTTCATTTTGATGAGAGCGGCAATATTGATTGAACAGGGTCAATTTGCGCAGGCGAATACCACATTGGACACTTATGTCGCGATAAATCCGAACAACAGGTCGTATCTTTTCATGCGCGCAAGAGTTCAGGCCGAGGGGAACCGCAACCGCGACTCTGCGTTAAATTACCTGCGCTCGATTTTACGCGCCGCGCCCGATGATACCGAAGTGATGGTTTACACTTCCAACATATTGATGGAGTCGTCAAGAACGCAGGATCAGACAGAGGGAAGAGAGCTTCTTGAACGATTGCAGCGAACATCGGGAGCATCCGTCGACGTATTGGCGCTTGGTCTTAGGGACGCAGTTCGAAGAGAAAGCTGGCAGGAAGCGCAGGGAATTTTAAACCGCGTGCTTGCAGCAAGAAGAACGCCGCAGGATTTGACAGATGCATATCATGTCGAGCGAGGACTTGGCAACAATTCGAGGGCGTTCAATTTTGCCCGCGAACTTTACGATCGCGACAATTCCAACAACGATTACATAATCATTTACATTTCCGCATTGATTGATACGGGTAGAAGAGACGAGGCAAGCCGCATGATAGAAGCGCGGCTCGGCGCGGTTGCGGGTGGAGCGTTAAAAAGCCGCTATTTTTTTCTTAGAAGCCGTTTGCACACAAATCAGGAAAACGCATTAAGCGATTTGCGCTCAAGCCTTTTCGAAGACCCAAGAAATCTTGAGGCATTAATAGCCATGTTTTTAATTTATCACAACAGAAGGGAAGAGCGCAGGGCTGTCCACTATTTAAGGCAAGCGCTCGCCATTGCTCCCGATCATCCGCGCCTTCGCCGCTACGAGCGCGAGTATTCAACGCTTTTGGGCAGGTGATCAATACACCGCATAGGGAATTATATCTGTTATCTGCACTCTGAAACGCGCGGCAACCGCCCAGCGGCCCGAATCGATAAAGAAACGCGGAAAAGCGGCAAGGCTTATAAAACCGCGAACTTCCTTTGGACGGTTTCTTTCGCTGTTTCTTAACATTGCGCGAAGGGACGATCTTGCTGCGTCCTCAAGCGCGGTTTTTTTCAACGCAAGCCAGCCGGGGTATTCCTCGACATGGGATGGCGCATAACCTACGCCCTGCGCGTTTCGGATCATTCCTGAGCGCCATGTCTGCATGCGCCGCTGAAGGTGATCGTTTAATTGATAATCCGCCCAAATCCAAAGACGCGAATCGCGCACTTCGACATTGGTGACCCTCATTGCAGGATCGCCTGTCTGTACTGTTCCAAGTTCTTCAAGCTCCAGCGATTCGCTGATTCCTCTTGCCCTCTCTCCAACTTCGTAATAAAAAGACCAGCCGTAAACCATCGCGGAAAAAAACATCGCTGTTTCCTGAAGAGCTCTTCGGCTTGCGGCAGTCATGTCGAGGGGGTATTCGTCGTCAACGTGACCTGCATAAATCGGTTCAAGATCGACATAAACCTCTCCCCGGATTACATAGGGATGGTTTCCCTGTTCCTGCTGCGAATAGGCGCTAAAAAGGGGCATAATGAGAAGGAAAATAAATGAAAACCCGAAAAATCGGCTCATATTTGAATATCGGAGGTTAACCAAGCTCTATTGAACGTTTCCATGCGGCTTCTACAGCGCCAATTACGGCGGCGCGAAATCCGCCTTTTTCCAAAGCGCCGATTCCCGCGACTGTCGTGCCGTTTGGGGAAGTAACCATATTTTTTAATTCGATTGGGTCTTTTCCGGTTTCCCGAACCATAGAAGCTGCGCCAAGCGCGGTTTGCACGGCGTAACTCAAAGCTTTTTCCTTTGCAAGACCTGCGTTTACGCCGCCTGCCGCCAATGCCTCGATAAAAAGATACACGAATGCAGGACCTGAACCGGATAACCCTGTAACTGCGTCCATGAAACTTTCTTCTATAATGTCGACAATTCCTGCTGCCCCAAGAATTTTTTCAAGTTGCGATATGCTTTCTTTGGAAACTTCCTTTGACGGCGAAACGGCGATCATTCCCTTGCCTATAAGCGCGGGCGTATTTGGCATCATGCGCACAACCGGAACTTTTTCTCCGATTGCCGATTGAATTTTTTCGATTGACCATCCTGCCGCCATGGAAACAAGCACAGGCTTGATTTTTTCGCTTTGTCTTTCCTTTACAGCCTGCGCAATTTCAGCTAACACTTGCGATAAAATTTGCGGCTTTACCGCAAGAAATACAAGGTTTCCGGTTTTGGCGGCTTCCGTGTTAGACGCCAAAACTTTTGCGCCAAGCTGTTTTGCCGCCTGTTGTGCCTTTTGCGCGTCTGCGTCGGTAATGAATATTTTGGTTTTTTTTGCACTGCCGCAATTTTTTGCGGCCCCTTTCATGAGCGCAAAACCCATGTTGCCGCTTCCTATACACGCAATTTTATTCATGATTCCATATTTCCTATTTCTTATTTCTTTAGTCTACGCCTGCCGCTTTTCTAAAACGCTTTACTGTCGCGCTTGCGATTGGACGCGCTTTTTCCGCGCCCTGCGCCAAAATTTTATCGAGAGATGGAATGTCCGCCATTATCGCGTCATATTTTTCGCGGATGGGAGAGAGCGTTCTGTTTACGACGCGGAACAATTCTTCTTTTGCCTCGCCCCAACCCATGCCGCCTGCGCGGTATCGCGATGCAAGAGCCGCCTGCTCGTCTGCGTCCGCAAATAATTTATAAAGCATAAAAATCTGGCTTTCGTCGGGATTTTTGGGCTCTTCTACGGTTTGCGAATTTGTTGTTATGCGCATAATTGTTTTGCGCAAGGTTTTTTCGTTTTCGAATAACGGAATTATGTTGCCGTAACTCTTGCTCATCTTGCGTCCGTCAAGCCCGGGTATTACGGCAGAATCTTCCTGAACGCCTGCCTGAGGCACTTTTAACACCTGCTGTTTATAATTGGCGTTTACGGATTGAGCCATATCCTGCGCCATTTCGATATGCTGCACCTGGTCTTTTCCGACAGGAACGATATCAGAATCAAAAATTATTATGTCCGCCGCCATCAATACAGGATATGTAAAAAGACCCATGTTAATGCCTGCGTCCGTATCGTCGCCTTTTTCGCTGTTTTCCTGAACTGCCGCCTTGTATGCATGAGCGCGGTTCATAAGCCCTTTCGCGGTAAATGCCATCAACATTGTCGCAAGCTCAAAAACTTCGGGGATGGAACTTTGCCTGTAAAAAATCACTTTGTCAGGGTCCAGTCCCGACGCAAGCCATCCTGCCGCAACCTGCCTTATGCACAAGTTTAATTCCTTTGGGTCTTTTACAGTATTCAGCGCATGATAGTCGGCGATAAAATAACGCGCATCGTATTCTTTTGCAAGCTCCAGCGCAGGTTTTATCGCGCCGAAATAATTGCCGATGTGCAAATCGCCTGTCGGTTTAATGCCTGTAAGGGAAATCTTTTTCATGAGGATATTTTAATGATTTTTCGCATTTTAGTAAAGACGTATTCATAAGCGGAATAATATGCTAAGATATTTTGTTAACAAGGGAGCAATATTGAAAATAAAACTTGTTGATATAATCATTATCATGATTGCGGCATGCATAGTTTTTTTTGCCGTATACGCAGCATATATAAAACCGCAAGACATGCTGAATAATATTTTGATTCGCGCAAGCGAAGATGAATGGACATTTCCTGTAAACGCCGAAGAAACAATTGTCGTTACGGGGCCGCTTGGAAAAACAATCGTGCGTCTCCATAACAGTTCGGCATGGATAGAGTCTTCTCCGTGCGATAACCAAACATGCATGAGCGCAGGTCTCATTACAAAGCAGGGTCAATGGACAGCCTGCCTTCCCAATAATGTCTTATTAATGATGCAAGGCACAATAAATGAGGATGACGATGTTGACGCGCTCTCCCGATAGGGAAACTGCAAGCAATGAAATTGCAATTTTAGGGGCTTTTTGTCTCTTTCTTTCCGCTATTGAATACATGATTCCAAAACCCTTACCTTTTTTTCGTATCGGGCTTGCCAATCTGCCTTTAATGCTTGCATGTAATTTCTTTTCTTTGCCTTCCTACCTGATTTTAATTTGTATAAAAGTTTTTGGGCAAGCCTTGATTACAGGCACGCTTTTTTCTTATGTTTTTCTTTTTTCGATGTCGGGGACTTTCCTGTCCGCGCTTTGCATGTTCTTTTTAAGCAGGGTTTTTACCGATAAGCGCATTTCGTTTGTCGGGATTGGAACGGCAGGCGCTTTGGTTTCCAATTTGTCGCAGTTATGTTTTGCGTATTTTTTTATTTTTAGGGAAAACGTTTTATACATAGCGCCGCCTTTTCTTGCCGCGGGACTTGTGACAGGAATTGTCCTTGGCATGTTTTGCGCTATTTTCGCGAATAAATCAAAATGGTATTCGCAAATGAAGGAACACGGATTTACACGGAATAATACAGAAAAGTTCCACGGATTAACACAGATTAACACGGATAGGGTTCACGGATTTACACGGATTAACACGGATAGGGTCCACGGATTTACACGGATTTACACGAAGGAAATTAAAATATACGATAAATTTTTCAGCGCGAGGGCTTTGTTTATAACAGGATTGATTATAATGCCGGCGTTTCTTTTTAATCCGAGCGCAGAGTTAAGAATTTGCCAATTTTTGTTTTTTTTGATTTTGGCATGTTTTTCAGGAAGAAAAATAAATTTTTTATATACGATATTGATAATGGCGTTTATTGTCGCCTTTAACCTGATTATCCCTTATGGCCGCGTATTATACTCGATAGGCGCATTTAAAATTACGTCCGGCGCATTATCCGCGGGCATTCATCGCGCCGTTACGCTGCAAGCCTTGATAATGCTTTCCAAATTTACAATAAGGAACGATTTAGCGCTTCCCGGCACATTCGGCCGCCTTTTGGGGAAATCCCTGCAAATATTTACAGAATTGACTGATAAAAAATTGCGCTTAACGAGAAATAATATAATTGCAGAAATGGATGCGCTTTTAATTAATTTAGATGAAGAAAATAATACGCCAAGTGAAATAAAAAAGCATAAAACCAAACCCATTGGGTATGTTTTACTTGCAATTATAGTTTTTTTATCATGGCTCCCATGGGGATTTTTATAAATAATGATTACAAAGGCAGAGGTGAAAACTTAATAAATAAATATTAACAAAAATTCTCCAGTGAGAGCGGGCAGCGCATAGCGTAAAACCTTTGAAGAACCCGCTTTCGGAGCCATTTGCCCACTTAATTTTTCTTGCTTTTTCTCTTTAAGAATGCAGGGAGAAATTAAGTGTTCAAACTTTTATTACCTCATTAAAAAACAGATCATTATTCATTCCTTCATATTATAAACTATTTTTATGATTCTGTAAATAAAACCTCTCGCCATGATGCCATGGAAGCAGAAAGAGGGTCCACGGATTTACACGGATTAGCACGAAGGAAGAAAAGGAAAATAAAACCACGGAGGACACAGAGAACACGGAGTTGCTGTCCGATACCTTCCTTTTTTTCCAAGTAATATTTGCTTATTATCATGACTTTCTTTAGTTTAAGAAAAAGATCGCGGACAAGGTTCGTGAAAATCCGTGGAAATTCGTGGACCATATAAAAATTTCTCGTTTTTTTTCAAAATTCTTTCGTTTTCGCTAAAGCACCATGCACGCTCATGCCATATATAGGCAGAGAATTTTCATGATTTTGAAGGTTCTCTGCCGGGCATCTTTTGACGCTCGGGAAAATCATCTAAAGAGGATATATATGGAACTTAAGGAAAACAGTAAAAGCCGGGGTTTCCCAATGGACGCGGACATTCTTCCGCCATCAGACGACAGGATATTCAAGGTGTTGCTTACCCATCCTGATGCAAAAAAAGTGCTGATTGATGTCATTTCAACGGTAATCGAAAAACAAGTGCTGGATGTGCACATCAGAAGCAATGTGCTTCCCGCAATGGATGTCGACGAAAAGGAGGAAAGGTTCGACGTAAACTGCTCCATCGACACAGGCGATCAAATCAATGTGGAAATGCAATGCAGCAGGATGGAAGAAATCGGAACAGGATTTACGAATTTTATCAACAGGTATGTATTCTATCTTGCCAAACTTCACTCGTCGCAAAAAGCGAAAGGAATGAATTATTACGAACTTGCAAGGACTTATCAGATTACATTCTGCATGTACGATGTATTGCCCGATTGGCCCGACTTTGTGAACAGGTTTACATTGAAGTCCGTCAACGGAACAGAGTTAACAGATCAGATAAACATGGTAATAGTCGAGTTAA
>Ga0209755_10002333_pt1 | contig 26422 bp, 25 predicted proteins | sample TergutCo191P1_FD_187301 | JGI IMG/M metagenome (GOLD analysis project Ga0209755, IMG submission 187301) | Cornitermes sp. P1 segment gut microbial communities from Petit-Saut dam, French Guiana - Co191P1 (SPAdes) (version 2) | ecosystem: Host-associated > Arthropoda: Insects > Digestive system...
AATTCTCACCGTCGGAATTTGCCGCGCATATTATCGAAGAAAATTATCTTAGCGAAGATTTCAGGCGCATACTGGGAATCAACTTCTTTAATGATGTGCCGTGGTTTAACAAGGAAGGTTTTGATGACGCGCTTTACTATTCGTCGCTCTTCTTTATGATGGACGGCTCTGTCGACTTGCCGATTGAAGAACGCATTGAGCGTATTTCCGCCATTTACGATGTGCTTACAAAAGCCGAGGAAAAATCCGAGTACCGCTTTGACGTTTTGATTGATTCCCTGACAGCGAAGACAAAGAGCAAAGGTCAGAAAGCTGCTGCAACAAAGACGACAACCGCCAAGAAAGCGGCGCCTGCAAAGGAAGCGACTGCAGAGAAGAAAGCTGCGCCTAAGAAAGCGACTGCAACAAAGGCGACAACCGTTAAAAAAGCCGCACTTGAAAAGAAAGCTTCAACCGCAAAGAAAGCGACTGCAGAAAAGAAAGCTGCGCCTAAAAAAGCCGCACCTGCGAAGAAAGCCACGGCAGCAAAGAGTACAGCAAAGAAATCCGAAGCCAAGAAGAAAGCGCCTGTTAAAAAGACTGCAACAAAAAAGAAAAAATAAAAAGTGCGAAAATATTTGAACAATAAAAAAACCGCCCGGCATTTCCGGACGGTTTTTCTTTTTTATTGAACTAATAATTAGTTAAGCTTCATTCCAATGCCGATTGTGGGTTTGATTGTCCAGTGGATGTTGTTGAAATCCCAATGTTCGACTTTTCTGTAATCGACCGGATCCAAATCGGTGCGGCCGGGTTCTCTGTTAATAACCGCTTCAAGCATGTGCAGGCGAACAAAATCAATTGCAACATTCACGCGGCTGAAAATGTAGATATCACTGTTAAAGTGGTATTGGAAACCAAGAGCCAAACCAAGACCAAACTGAAGTTCGGTTCTGTTCATCCAATGACCGTCAATCGTACCGGGCGATGTAGCGCCTGTGGCGGGATCCACCTGACTGCCGAGTTCCGGAATCCAAACATCATCTCCAAAATAGAACATGTGAACGCCGATAAACAACGGCACTCTGAATGTGTTGTTATTGTAAAGATAAAACTGGGGTCCCAAAAAGATGTTTGCGCTGGAAAGCGAGATATAGTCGGCTGTCGGGTTCGCAAAACCGTGCATTTTTGTGCCGTAGAAAAAGTCGGCTTCAAGTACAAAAGCCGCAACTCTGTTAAAGTTAAAATTCAACGCAACGCCGATAGCCGTATTTGCCGTGGCAAACCTGTCTTCCATCGGAATTATCTGATCGATTGTGCCAGGGTGACCGGGATAGAAGGAATTATCATGTGTACCATGAGTCCAGTGAACCGGGAAGCCGATTGTAACTTCCATGCTCATGCGCTCAATTTGACGTGGTGCCGGCTCTTCTGCTGCCGGTTCCTGAGCTTGTTGCGCGGGTGCGGCTTCCGCTTCCTGAGCGAAGGCAATACCTGCTGCAAGAATCATCGTTAATAACAAAACTAAAAGTTTTTTCATCATTTTCTCCTTAATTCTACATTTGTTTAAATGAACAATATGTTCCTTGGTATTATTCTAATGATTTAATTATCGCTCTGTCAAGCGTGTATTCGGCGCAATTGACCTGTAAATCTGCAATAATCATTAAAAAAGTTCCAAAAAATTGAAATTTTTACGCATCTGCGAGCTGAGAAAGAGGAATCGGCTTTGGATTGTCGTTCTGACCCTCTACTTTTGCAAGTTCTTCCAGCAATTCTTTTCCGCGTCTTGATAGTTTATCGGGTATCATTACCATAAGCTTTATATACAGGTTGCCTTTTTGATTTCCCCAAGGAACGCCTTCGTCGCGTATGCGCAGCATTTTGCCGTTTTGTGTTCCTGCGGGGATTTTTACCTTGATGGTTTTATTGTCCAAAGTTGATACGTGAATGTCGCCGCCAAGGGCTGCCTGAGTGACGGAAATCGGGACTGCGCAGTATAGGTCATAAGACTGACGCTCGAAATACTCGTGCGGTTTTACCCTGATAAAGACGTACAAGTCGCCCGAAGGTCCGCCGTTGGGACCGGCATCGCCCTGTTTGGGTATTACTACGCGTTTTCCGTTTTCGACGCCTGCCGGGATTGTAACCATGATTTTTTGTTTGGTTTTCTTTGTTCCGGAGCCGCCGCAGTCATTGCACGGTTTTTCTATTATTGAGCCTTCGCCGTGACAGCTGTGGCAGGTTGTGGCAACAGAGAAAAATCCCTGACTGTGCCGCACTTGTCCCGAGCCTCGGCAGGTTGGACAGGTCTTTTTGCCGGAACCGTCCGCCGTGCCCTGCCCTTTGCAAGTCTTGCAAGATTCGTTATGCGAATATTGAATTTCCACCTTTGTGCCGAAGACGGCATCCTTAAACGGAATTTCGATATCGTAGCGAAGATTGGCTCCGCCGCGTACGCCGCCTTGGCTTCTTCTAAAACCTCCGCCGCCGAAAAAGTTTTCAAAGATGCTGCCAAGACCGCCGTCGCCGAAGATGTCTTCCATACCCCGGAAATTGCTCCAGTCGTGACCGCCGCCGCCCATGCCTTCGACACCCGCAAAACCAAATTGATCGTAAGCCGATTTTCTTTGGTCGTCGGAGAGGACATCGTACGCTTCGGTGGCTTCCTTGAATTTTTCTTCGGCGCTTTTGTCATCGGGATTTTTGTCGGGATGAAACTGAAGCGCAAGTTTGCGATACGCTTTTTTTATCTCGTCTTTTGAGGCATTCTTTTGTACACCAAGTACTTCGTAATAATCCCGTTTGGTCGCCATCGTTTACTTCTTGTCGTCGTCAACGACTTCGTAATCTGCGTCTTCGGCGCTTTTGGTGTTGTTATTGTCAGGCTGTTGTGCGCCGCCGCCCATTGTGTTTGCATCAAAGCCGCCAAAGCCTCCCGGGTTTGCGCCTGCGCCCGGCTGACCTTGTGCGCCCTGCTGTTTGTAAATTTCTTCGGCGATTTTATAAGACACCTGTTTAAGGGATTCTGTTTTATCCTTGATTGATTGAAGATCGCTGCCTTCCAGCGCCTTGCGCAATTCGGCGATTGCCTCTTCGCATTTTGATTTGTCTTCTGCGCCCACTTTGTCGCCAAGGTCTTTGATGTTTTTCTCGGTGCCATAAATCATCGAGTCGGCTTCATTTCGCGCTTCCGACATATCGCGTTCTTTTTTGTCTTCTTCCGCGTGGAGTTCCGCTTCCTTTACCATGCGGTCGATATCGTTATCGCTCAAGCCGCTGGAGCTTTCGATGCGGATTTTTTGTTCCTTGCCTGTACCAAGGTCTTTTGCGCTTACATGCACAATGCCGTTTGCATCGATGTTAAAGCTGACTTCCACTTGCGGGACTCCGCGCGGAGCGGGAGGTATGCCGACAAGATCGAATCTGCCCAAAGTTCTGTTGTCTCTGGACATTTCGCGTTCACCCTGAAGCACATGAATGGAAACGGCTGTTTGACCGTCTGCGGCTGTCGAGAAAATCTGCTTTTTCTCGGTGGGGATTGTTGTGTTGCGGGTTACCAACTTTGTCATAACACCGCCTAGTGTTTCGATGCCAAGCGAGAGCGGAGTAACGTCAAGAAGAAGAACGTCTTTTACGTCACCGCCAAGAATTGCGCCCTGAATGGCTGCGCCGACCGCGACTGCCTCGTCTGGGTTAACGCCCTTGTTGGGTTCTTTTTTGAACAGATCCTTTACAATCTGCTGAACTGCGGGGATTCTTGTCGAACCGCCGACAAGAATAACCTCGTCAATCTGTTCGGCTGTAAGACCCGCATCGGAAAGCGCCTTTTTGCAGGGACCTTTTGAACGTTCCAGAAGGTCTTCCACCATTTGTTCAAACTTTGCGCGGGTCAACGATTTTTGAAGGTGCTTTGGACCGCTCTGGTCGGCGGTGATAAACGGCAGGTTGATTTCGCAGGTCTGCATCGACGAAAGCTCGATTTTTGCCTTTTCTGCGGCTTCGCGAAGTCTCTGGAGAGCCATGCGATCCTGACCCAAATCGATGCCTGAGTCTTTTTTGAACTCTGCGATAAGCCATTCCATGACACGGCGATCGAAGTCGTCGCCGCCAAGATGCGTGTCGCCGTTTGTCGATTTAACCTCGAAAATGCCGTCGCCCAATTCGAGAATCGAAACGTCGAAGGTTCCGCCGCCCAAATCGTATACGGCAATAATTTTGTCTTTCTTTGAATCCTTGTTAAAGCCAAACGCAAGCGAGGCTGCGGTCGGCTCGTTTATAATGCGCTTTACATCAAGGCCCGCGATTTTTCCCGCGTCTTTGGTTGCCTGTCTTTGCGAATCGTTAAAATACGCGGGTACAGTGATGACAGCTTCCGTAACAGTCTCGCCAAGGTAGTCCTCTGCGGTCTTCTTCATCTTTTGAAGAATGAACGCCGAGATTTCCTGCGGCGAATATTTTTTGCCGTCAATGTCCACGCGGACATCGTTGCCCTGTTCGGATATGTGGTACGGTACCAGAGTCATTTCGTTTCCGACTTCCGAATATTTGCGTCCCATGAAACGCTTGATCGAGTAGACCGTGTTTTCCGGATTTGTGATCATCTGGTTCTTTGCAGGCGCGCCGACAATTCGTTCGCCCTTGCTTGTAAAACCAACAATAGAGGGGGTAGTTCTTCCACCCTCGGAACTTTGAATAACTATGGGTTCTCCGCCCTCAAGAACGGAAACGCAAGAGTTTGTCGTTCCTAAATCGATACCAATTATTTTACCCATCTTTAACTCCTCTTTTCTTTATTATTCAGGCATTAACACCTTTACTTTTGCAGCTCTTATCACTCTGTCCTTCAGCATATAGCCCTTTTCAAAATCTTCCTGAACGGTGGCTTCTGTTACCTCGCCTGATTTTTCCATAAACATCGCTTCATGGAAATTCGGGTCAAATGGAGAGCCCGCCGCGTTAAACCGCTTTAGACCCCACTTTGCCTCAAGCTGGCTTATGAAGCGCTTTTCTATCATTTTAATGCCTTCTAAAAAACTTTGATAGTCGGTTGATGTTTCTCCCGCATGGATGGCGCGTTCAAAATCGTCGATTATCGGGATGATGTCCAAAAGAAGGCTTTGGTTTGCAAACTCAATCGCGCTTTGTTTTTCCTGATTCATCCGTTTGCGGAAGTTTTCGAAATCTGCGGCTTTACGAAGGAACTGGTCGTGGGTTTGCGCGAGTTTATCTTCCAACTCTGCGATTTTTTCTTCGGGAGTGACAGGCGCATCGGGTGCAGCCTGAGCCTCTGCAGGTTTTGATTCTTGCTGGGGGTTTTCGCAGACCTTACCCTCAACTTGATTTTCCTGAGGTGTTTCCGCTTCTTGAGTCTCTTGCACTGACATTATAGGTACCTAACTCTCTTTATACATAAAAAATACATAAATTTCAAAACAGGGTCAAGGAAATTCTGTTGTTTTTCTGGCTTTTTAGCAAAAATTTGGCGAATTTTAATTATTAATACTCAATTTTGCCAAAACCTTCTGCCAATTTTGCCTGGTTTTCTTGTCCAGTATCTTTTGATTGATTTTCCACCATCTTTTGTCGGCAAGAAGATCCCATACAGGGGTAATTCTATGACCAAATTCTTCCGTATAATCGCTTGCCGCGGATTCGTAGAAATGGACAAGTTTTTTTGTCAGCTCCTCGATTGACCATGAGCGGGCGTGCAGTTTTGCTTCCTGCGATTTTTTTTGATGAAGGTCTGCGTCTCCAAGAAGGTCCAGCACTCTCGCCGTAAACTCCTGTGCGTCGTCCTTTACCATAAAGCCGCCGTTGTCTCCGCCCATTACTGTCAATGTTCCCATGGCGCCGATTGCCACTACTGGAGTGCCTGAAAGCATGGATTCCAATGTAACAAGCCCCTGAGTGTCCGTTAAGGACGGGAACATGAAAATGTCGGAAATCGAATAAACAACAGCCAGGTCTTTGCGATCAAAATAACCGGGAAAGACGCATTGTTCTTCTACGCCGATTTTTCGCGCTTCTTCCTTGTAATACTCCAAATCGGGGCCGTTTCCCGCAATCAGCAAAATGACGTTTGGATGCTTTGCAAGAATATCGGGAAGAATGTTCAAAAGGAAGCTGATGTTTTTTTCCTTTGCCACTCTGCCTGCAAAGAGAAGGATTCGCTTTCCTTTAAGATTGGGGAAACGCTCTTCCAGTTTTGCCCTGTATTCCTCGCTATGCTTTTCGTTGTTTTCGAACATGTCTATTTCAATTCCGGTCGGAAGCAAAAATGTGCTTGTTTTAAGCCTGTAGGTTTTTACCAGCTCGTCAATTTGGGGAGTGGGAACAATAACCCGATATGCGCGTTTGATAAAATTTTTTAAAATTCCGCGGCCTACCAATCTTATTATTTTTTCCGGAACAAACGGGAAATAATTGGGAGCGTAATCCTCCCACATTGTATGAAGGGTATAGATAACAGGCAGGTTATGGGTTCTTGCATACCAGATGCCAAACTCGCCGATTACGAACTCTGTGTTTATATGGACAACATCGGGATTAAACGGATCCAGTTGCCTGAAAACCCAGTTCATTTTATGAAGTTTGGCAACCCGATCCTCTTTGGAAATATTGTTCGGGAGCGAAGGCACTTTAACAATTTTTACCAAATTGTCCGCTTTCGTTTCGTTTTGAAAAGAAACGGGATTAATGATGTTCTGCGGATACGACGAACAAACGATTATTACTTCGTGTCCTTCCTTGACAAGCGCGCGGGAAAAAGAATCCACGGATACAGTTACGCCGTTAACCCTTGGCCAATAGGCGTCTGTAAACATAGCAATTTTCATTTGTTATCCTCCGGGGTACAGGTATTGTTTTTCCCCCTTTTCTTGGCGGCATACATAAGCTTGTCAACCTCGGAAATGTAATCTGTCACCAAATCGTTTTCGCCCGGGATTTTTGAACACGCGCCAAGGCTGACCGTCAAGTTTGGGCTTTTTCCGGTCGGGCAGGTGACGGCGGTTTCCATCACATTTGTTCGTATTTGCTCCGCGATGTTATAGGTGCCGGTCAAGTCCGTATCGGGCAACAAAATGCAGAACTCCTCGCCGCCCCATCTTACGGCGATGTCGCAGGAGCGGTTCAATGTTCTGTTCAGAATTTCCGCAATTGCCTGGAGCAGGTTGTCTCCCTGAGGATGGCCGTAAGTGTCGTTGTATATCTTAAAATTATCAATATCAAGCATGATTAGGCCAAGCGGCTTTTTTTCCCTGAAGGCGCGTCCCCACTCGGCTTCTATCCTTGTGTCAAAACCGCGTCTGTTCGGAAGCCCTGTAAGCGCGTCCAACATGCAGAGCTTTTCGATTGTTTTTATGTAATGTGCCATTTTTAGCTGCGCTTTGATTCTTGCCTTTACGATGGTTTGATTGAATGGTTTTGTGATGTAATCCACCGCGCCAAGGGACAGCCCCTTTTCTTCGTCTGTGGCATTGTTCAAACCTGTAATGAAAATGACGGGAATGTTCATTGTTTCTGCGGCATTTTTCAGTTTGATTAATACCTCAAATCCGCTCATATCCGGCATTAAAATGTCCAAAAGGATTATGTCCGGAATGTGTTTGACTGCGGCTTCCAGCGCAGTAACGCCGTCTGTTGCAACGATAATATCATAGTGTGGTTTTAAAAATTGCGCCAAAGACATTATGTTCATTTTCTCGTCGTCGACGATTAATATTTTTTGATTCGTACTCATTATCACTATATTATAAGTGATTATGTGAAAATGTCAAAACCAAATTCATTTTATGTCTTCCGACGTAATGCTAAGTTTTCCGTCTTCTTTTCTGGTTGCAATTTTCCTGAAGTAATCAAAGTATTTTTTGTCCATCATCGCAATGTGGGAAAGCACCCAGTCTTTTAGGAATCTTGTAAATGACGAAAGGGTAAGCCTTTTTCCCGCTTCGTAATCTTTGATGTTTTCCACAACTTTCATAATGAAACTGTCATGCTCTTTTTTGTGTTCTGCATATCCTTCGAATTTTGTGGCAAGCATTAATTTTTCTTCTGTGGCAAAGTGGACTTTGACATAGTTGACCGCTTCCTGAATGACCCTGTTAAAATAATTATGCTCCTGCAAATCATTTCCTGTGGCGTGATTAAACATCTCGTTTACAAGATCGACAAGTCCTTTATGCTGTTCGTCGATCAGTTTTATCCCGCTTGCAAATTTATTATTCCAAGTGACCAGTTCTTGTTCTACTACCATAATTATCCTCCATATTATAAAATAATATAATTTCGTATTGACCAGTAGGTTTTTATTTGATAATTTTATCATATTGATGGGGTGAAGGTGTCAAAAGATATTAAGAATACAGTAAAAAATCTGCATCCTCTGGAAGTCAGAATTCTTCTTTCTTACAAAAAAGGCGACGAACTTACAATCGAAAAAGTCGAGGAAGATCTTGGTTTTAAGCCGGGAAACGGAAATCAGGCGCTTTCGTGGCTCACAGGCAAGGGGCTTATCGGCGAAATCCGCAGGGAAACGGCAGTTTTTTACGAATTAACCGATCTTGGCAGGGAGTGGAAAGAAAAAGGCAGCCCCGAAGAACGGATTATCCAGCTTGTTAAGGAAAAAAGCGGCGCTTTAAAGTTACCCGATATTGCAAAAGCCCTTAATATAGAAAATAAAGACATTGGCAGCGCGTTCGGCAGTCTTTCCAAGGCAGGTTTCCTTGCAATGGACGGCGAAAAGAACGTAATTACAAAAAAAGAGCCCTCCGCTGAACATTTTGCGGTTCTTCGCGGCTTACTGGAAAAAGGTATTACAGCCGCCGCAAAAGACGGCGCGATTGCAGAGGCTTCGTTAAATCCTGCCGAAAAATCCGCAATGCAAGGCATTGCAAAAAAACGCGGCTCTGCCGATGCGCCGTTTCGTCAGATTGACAGGGAAACAGTTTTCTTTGGTTTTACTGTGGAAGAAGACGGTTCGATTCCTGCCGCAGAAGCCGCCGCCACTCTTAAAGAAGCGGGAATCACAGGAGATGAGGCGAGCTCCCTTACTCAAGCCATGCTGGAAGACGGCAGTTGGAAGGGAAAAACTTTCCGCTCTTACAATGTAAAAACGCCGCCTGTGCGCCTAACGCCGGGCAGATCCAACCCTTACGCAAAATTTTTAGAAAACGTTAAAGATAAATTGGCCTCTCTTGGCTTTGAAGAATTCGACGGTCCGTTAGTTGAAACCGAGTTCTGGAATTCGGACGCTCTTTTCATGCCGCAGTTCCATTCTGCGCGTGATATTCATGACGCGTACAGCATTGCAGGCGACGGCGCTGACGGCGTGGCGCGGGCAAAATCGATTGACGAGCCGTGGCTTTCCAATGTTGCATCCGCTCATGAGAACGGCGGCACAACGGGCAGCCGAGGCTGGAATTACAGTTTCGATCGCGATTTTACAAAACGCCTTATCCTTCGTTCGCAGGGAACCGCCCTTTCCGCCAAACAATTGCCGACGGCAAAAATCCCCGGCAAGTATTTCGGCATCGCCCGATGTTTCCGCTACGACCGCGTAGACGCAACACATCTTCCCGATTTTTACCAAACCGAAGGCATCGTGTTAGGTGAAAACGTAAACCTTCGCACGCTTTTGGGCATGCTGGAAATGTTTGCCGTGGAAGTTGCAGGAGCAAAAGAGGTTAAATATGTTCCCGGCTATTTCCCTTTTACGGAGCCGTCTGTCGAAGTGCATATTAAACACCCCGTTCTTGGATGGTTTGAACTTGGCGGCTCGGGCATTTTCCGTCCCGAAGTAACCGCAAGCCTTGGCGTGGATGTTCCTGTCGCGGCATGGGGCATCGGCATTGATCGCATGGCGCTTATGGCGCTGGGATTAAACGATCTGCGTGAACTTTTCAGTTATGACATAGAAAACGTGAGGCTAAGAAGAGCAAAAGGAGGATAAAAATGAATTTGATAATTCATGACAAAGAAGTATTGAATGTTGAAAATATCCTGAAAGACAAGACAGCGGAAACGAAGGTTATTTCTTTTAGCGAAAAAATTCTGCCTTGTCTTTGCTGTTTTGCCTGTTGGATAAAAACGCCCGGTCAATGCGTTATTAAAGACGGATTTGAAAATATGGGAGAGTTATTTTCAAAGTGCGATAAATTAATCATTATCAGTCAGAATTGTTACGGCGGATTCAGTCCGTTTGTTAAAAATGTTATGGATAGAAGCGTTTGTCCTTATATTTTGCCGTATTTTGAAACCGATAAAGGGGAGACGCGGCATCCAAGAAGATATAAAAACAAAATAGAATATTCTGTACATTTTTATGGAAAAAATTCAGAAAATGAAAAACAAACAGCGGAAAAATTAATAAATAAAATTGCGCAGAAAAATAATAAAAAAGTATGCTTTTATAATTCACTTGAAGAAATTAAAGAGGTATAATTATGAAAATCAGCATTATTAACGGAAGTCAGAAAACAGGCGAATCAAATACAGAATGCATTATAGAAAGATTAAAAAGTTTTATAAACAAATCAAATGAAATAAATATTTATTGTTGCGGCAAGAAACAATTAACAAGTGAAATGTTTGACAAAATAATTATGGGCGACGTAATTGTCTTAATGTTCCCGCTTTTTGTGCATTCCTTGCCGTCCAATACGCTGAAAATGATGATCGAATTGGAAAATCAGATTAAGAATCAAAATAAAAAAGACCTGATAATTTATACAATCGCAAACAACGGATTTTATGAAGGCTGTCAGAACAACATCGCATTTGAAATAATAAAAAACTGGTGCCAACATTCCGGCGTTAAATTCGGCGGAGGGATTGGACAGGGCGGCGGAGAAATGCTCGTGCGCACTAAACATTTTCCGCAGGAAAGGGATTTATTTAAGAGCCTTACTTGCGCATTACAATTAATGGCGCAAAACATGGAAACAAAAAAACCGATGGAGGTTCAATATTTAACTTCTAATTTTCCGAAATTTTTATGGAAATTCATGGCTGTTCGTAATTGGAACAATGTAGCAAAAAGCAACGGATTAACCAAAAAAGACGTATTAAAAAGATTATGAACAAACAAAGGGTTTTTATAACCGGAGTAACAGGCGCAATGGGGTTTCCCGCATTGAAAAATCTGTTACTCGATTTAAGTGAAATTGATCTTGTAGCGCTTGTTTGTCCGTCTAAAGAAAATGAAAAAATAATAAAACCGTTTTTAAAAATTGCAGGTTTTACTGTAGTATGGGGCGATTTATTAAATTATGACGATATAAAAAAATGTGTTGATAACGCTGATATGGTGCTTCATATTGGCGGACTTGTATCGCCTAAGGCGGATAATAACCCCGAACTTACAATGGATATTAACGTAGGTTCCGCCGTAAAAATTGTTAAAGCTATCAAAGAATTGAATCAAACTGAAAAAACCCGCCTTGTATACATTTGTTCGATTGCCGCCACAGGCGATCGCATGCCGCCTATTCACTGGGGAAGGGTAGGCGATCCAATTAAACCTTCATTTTTTGATTATTACGCGATGAGCAAAATCGAAGCGGAAAGATACATTGTCGAATCGGGTCTTCCTTATTGGGTAAGTCTTCGTCAGACGGGAATAATTGGTCCTTCAATGGCGGATATCGAAGATGCGATAATGTTTCATCAGTGTTTGGATAATGTTTTGGAGTACGCGTCCGACCGCGACTCGGCTGTAATGCTGCGTAATCTTTGCAGAAAAGAACGCAAGAACGAATTGGGCGGTAATTTTTGGGGTCATATTTTTAACATTGGCGGCGGAGAAAGCTGCCGCGTAAGCGCGTATAATCTTTATAAAAAACTTTTTGGTATGATTGGCATTAATAATCTTTCTTATGTAATGGAATCGAAATGGAGCGCGCTTAGGAATTTTCACGGTCAGTACTATCTTGATTCTGATAAATTAAACGATATTCTGCAGTTTAGAAGTGACAGCATGGAATATTTTTACAAGGCATATTTGAAAAAGCTTGGCATTATCACCGTGATTGCAAAAATAATTACAAAGCTTCCGGGCGGTCAAAAATTGATTGGCGGCATAATCAAAAAGCGTTTTCATAAATTGACGTTAACGGAAAACGGCACCGAACGTTTTGTAAAAGATAACATGGAACACCATATTGCCGCTTTTTGGGGTTCATGGGAAGCGTATCAGACAATTGTCCCAATGGAAAAATTTGTTCCGTTTTCCGATTGGGATACAGTTGTGCATATTGATCACGGATATGACGAAAGAAAGCCCGAAGCGGAATTGAATTTGCAGGACATAAAAAACGCGGCAAAATTCCGCGGCGGCGAATGTTTGTCAGAGAGCATGACGACAGGCAGCTGGACGGATAAATTAAAATTCCGCTGCGCATTTAACCATGAGTTTGACGCAAGCCCAAGGCTTGTGCTGGAAGGCGGACACTGGTGCCCTGTGTGCGAACGCGAAAGCTGGAACTATTACGAACGCGCCAAAGTTGACCGGTTTTTCGCGCAGGTTTGGTATCCCCTGCACGACAAGAATGAAAAAGAATGGAAGTACAATAAAATGGATTTTAAAACTTATGAATAAATTTTATTTTCTCTATAAAAAAGCAAAGAAATAGGATATACTTATTGTATTAGAGAGGTTATAGCTTATGAATAAAGAATTGCTAAAGAATACAGTTCTTACATTATTAAAGTCAGCGCCTGGTCTTGGAAATGTTCAATTACGCAAAGGGTTAATAATGGTAGACGCTCTCTATCACTCGTTTTTTAAGGAAACCCTTACGGGAATAACATATATTAAACACTGGTATGGACCAGTGCCCGATTATGATGCCAACAATGAGCTTTATAGAATGGAATTTAACGAAATAAAAGTTGCCCATGAAAGAATAGGCAGTAAGGAAAAGAAGGCTCATTACGCAATAACAGATCCGGATTTTTCAGTTTTTCCAAACAAAAAGGCTATCGAAATAATAAGAGATGTGGCCGGTTATATAATAACAAAAAAGGCCGGCAAGTTGTCGGAAATAACGCATGACGCTGTGTATGAAAATGCAAAAATGGGAGAAGTCATCCCTATAGAATCTATTTATTGCATTGAAGTTGCCGCTGAACCATGGACCAGGAAAGAACATTTTGAAGCTCAATCGGTTATAAAGGAGTTGGACAAGAGTGGCTTTAACTTATCACCCTTCTACGCTTGAAATAAAAAATGAAATAATTGCCAATTCATCGGAAATGCAAACTTTTTTTGAACATATTGAAGAAAGAATAACAAATCATCCAGAGCTTGGGTTGCCTGATATGTGTTTGCTGGAAAATGGTAAATCGGTTTCTTGTTACAAACAAAGTATAGAAGTATATCTTTTTTCCGGAAGGATACGGTACGGACGCAGCCAGTTAACATTGTTATATTTGTATAATAATGACGTTATCTATGTATTTAAAATTTATTTTTCTGAATGATATAGCATAAAAAAAAGACCGCTCAATTAACGAACGGTCCCTTTTTCATAATATCTATTGACGGGTTACTGAAAGTCCATTATAACGATATGTTAATGACGAGCCGCCTGTTACAGAGAAACTTGCAGAGTTTCGTGCATTACCTGCTCCGCTGCTTTCTATTACCCTTACGGTATAGTTAGAACCTGTTGGAACATCAGTAAAGGTTACCTGTTGATTTCTTGGTACAAGATTCCATGCTGTTACAGTAGAACCATCACGCAATTCAACTCGTACGATAGCATCAACTGTGTATTGTGATGGACTTACATTTTGAACAATGACAGTTCCAGTGCCAAACAAATCACAGCCGACAACTGAAAACCCGATTAATGCAACAACTGCAATAATCCCGACAATTTTTAATAAGTTCTTCATATAGAACTCCTTTTTTTTGTGATTCCCTCCAACAGGCAATCACGATTTTATTTTTCTGCTCTCAAGAGCAGTTTTTCCCATAATGAGAACACGAGAATGTTTTTCGCCTGTAGCTTTGCAAAAAGAGAGAAAAAAACTAATGAATAGTTGACATGAAGATTTAGATAAACTGTATAATGGGCTGTTGGCTGTTGGCTGTTGGCTGTTGGCTGTTGGCTGTTGGCTGTTGGCTGTTGGCTGTTGGCTGTTGGCTGTTGGCTGTTGGCTGTTGGCTGTTGGCTGTTGGCTGATCAATGCATAAAATTGCCGAGGGCAATTTTATGCTGGGAGAATGAGGGGCTTTTTTATCCAAAATTTGAGTTTTTTCTGCCATTGTAGCCAATATATCATTTTTGGATTATTTTTTCAAGACTTTTTTTGGAAAAATGGTGGAATAACCCCCCCAAAAAGGGCGTTCCGGGGTATGGCTAAAGCATCGCCCCTTATTCCTTTAAAAATGAATCTAAATTCTCTTTAATATTTTCCCATATATTTTTGCATTTATATTATTATCCAATTTTGGTTATTTCCCCCAAATTGTCCAAAAGGTTATAAAATTCATTATTTAAATCAAAATCCACAAGATCTATTTTATTATTTAATGCTTTATCTAATGATGCCGAAACTCTGAAGAATTTTTTTGGGTTTAATCCAGTTATACCTATATCTATGTCAGAATTTTGATGAAATTTCCCTGTAACTAATGATCCAAATAGAAAAATATCCTTACAGCCTTCATTTTTGAGTAAAAAAGTGGCTTTTTTTATATCATCTTGATATTTTTCAGGAATATTTAACAAATACATATGCATATTCTAACATTTTTTACGATTTTGTCAATCATTTTTTATATATTAATAACAATAATTTACATCCTGCAAAAATTGCACATAACGTTTTTTATGCTAAAGCATCGCCCCCTATTCCTTTAAAAATAAAGATATCCTGTCATTTACATCATCAGGATTATCCTGATTGGAATTATGTCCTGCATTTTCTATCATGCATAATCTGCAACTATCATCCTCTTTTGCCCATATTTTCATGGATTTTTTTATATTTCCCGCTTTGTCATTTTTTCCGCAGATTAACAATACCGGCAGATTGTATTTGTATTTTTGATCTTCATGCAAACATTGAAATAATGACATCATAATTTCAATAAATGCTTCTTTTTCCATTTTTTCAAAACAGCTTCTGACATAATTCTTTGTGTATTCAGCGTTTCCGCATGCATTTGCACTTTGCCGAATTAATGTCTTCCACGGATAACAATTAAAAATAATGCGTGAATATTTTATGCTGTATTTCTCAAGAAGTGTTAATTTTTGAGTGTTTCTTGTGCAATCTATTAAAATAAGCTTATCAATTAAATTTTGATTATTGTAAGCCATTTCTTGTGCCAAATTACCGCCCATTGATTGTCCGATAAAAGTAGCTTTGTCAATTTTGTGCTTTTGTAATAATTTCAAACAATCGTCATACATATCATAAAAGTTAAATTTTTTTCCGTTTAATTTTGACAAACCATGTCCCCGGGCATCCCAGGCTATTAAATTATGGTTTTTGTCAAAAATGCCCACTTGTTTCTCAAACATCAAATGATCGCAACCGGCACCGTGCAGTAAAATGATATAATTATCGGAATTTCCCTTTTTGTACCAATAGTTTATTTCACAATCCAAATTATGAAAACTCAATTGTTGAAAATCCGTAAATGCCATTTGTTTAGTTTTAATGCATTAAAATTATTTTGTCAATAAATCCTGGCCCGCAGAACTTTTACTCCCCGCAATTATATACAAGTATTGAGCATACATTCGAACCATAATAGTGTATAATACCTTCATGAAAGCTAAAACAATCCTGCCCTTGGAACGCCTTGGTTACGATTTTGTGACAGCGGAATATCTGCCGCCCGGCGCTGATGAGTACTGGCTGAGGAACGCACAGCAGGAAGAAAAATTCTATAAAAAGCCGGGCGACTGGCGCAAATTGAATTTTGAAGAAATCGAGCTATTAAAGAAAAACAGAAACCACTGTTCAAACTGGGATAACTTTCTTGTAAGCGATCCGTTCGAGCCGCTTTTAATCCACGACTCCTATTTTTTCGGTCTTGTGCGCATCGGGTCTTTGCAAAGCGTCTACCTTAAACATCACGATTTCAGCGTACCGGCAGGAATACGCAACAGTACAATCATTTCGTGTGACATAGGCGACGACACGGCAATTCAAAACTGCGCCTTTATTTCCAATTACATAATCGGAAACAACTGCATACTTTCCGAAGTCAACGAGCTGCAGACAACCAACCATTCCAAATTCGGAAACGGCGCAATCAAGGACGGCGAAGATGAAGCTGTGCGCGTATGGATCGAGGTAATGAACGAAGCGGGCGGTCGCTCGATACTTCCTTTCGAAAGCATGATAGCGGCAGATGCATACTTGTGGGCAGCTTACCGCGACGATACCGCGCTTGCGGAAAAACTTGCAGAGATAACGCAAAAACAATACGGCGGCGTACGCGGAAGTTACGGAATAATCGGCAACAGCGCGGTGATTAAAAGCTGTTCAATTATTAAAGATACGGCAATCGGAGAATGCGCTTATATTAAAGGCGCAAACAAACTTAAAAACATTACGATACTTTCATCCGCCGATGAGCCGACGCAAATAGGCGAGGGCGTCGAAATGGTAAACGGCATTGTCGGGTACGCGTGCAATGTTTTTTACGGCTCCAAGGCAGTGCGCTTTGTCATGGGAAGAAACAGCAATTTAAAATACGGCGCAAGATTGATTCATTCGGTACTGGGAGACAATTCCACAGTGTCATGCTGCGAGATACTCAACAATTTGATATTCCCCGTGCATGAACAGCATCACAACAATTCATTTTTGATAGCAAGCCTTATACAGGGGATGTCGAACATGGCAGCGGCGGCTACAATCGGCAGTAATCACAACAGCCGCGCCAATGACGGCGAGATTAGGGCTAAACGCGGTTTTTGGCCGGGGCTTGCGGTCAGCCTTAAACATTCAAGCGTGTTTGCGTCTTTTGTGATTATCGCCAAGGGTGAATATCCCGCAGAGCTAAATATTCCGCTTCCTTTTTCGCTTGTAAACAACAATGTTCACAAAAACCGCCTGGAAGTAATGCCCGCATATTTCTGGATGCACAACCTCTATGCGCTTGAACGCAATTCATGGAAGACCAAAAACCGCGATAAACGAAAAATCAAAATACAGAGAATCGAATCCGACTATCTTGCTCCCGACACTGCCGAGGAAATTATCGCGGCGCTGTCTTTTCTGGAGGCATGGCTTCACGAGTCGGGGCTGTCGGTGTCCGACATATCGAATCTGGACAAGAAATCCGTAAGAAAAATTTATTGCAGTCAGTTCGAAAACTCAAAGCGCGGGCAGGTAATAATGAAGCCGTTCGAAGCGATTGCCTCTTACCGCCAAATGCTTCGCTATTATTCGATAAAGACTGTCGCGTCATTTTTTGATTCGCGCCTGGAAATGAGTTATCAGGATATGAGCGATTTGCTCTCCTCCAAAGAGCGTATCAAGGACTGGGTCAATGCAGGCGGGCAAATTGTTCCCGCTTTCCGTGTGGACAGTCTGCGCAAGGAAATTGGCGAAGGCAGGTACAAGGATTGGGACGAAATTCACAAAGTTTACGATTTCTGGGACGAGGAGTACGAGCTTGACAAATGCCGTCATGCCTGGGCTGTGCTTAAGTTTCTGTACGAGACAAATACGGCTCCGGATGCGAAGGTTTTTACCAATGAATTGAATGCAGTTTTGGAAATTCGCCGCTGGATAGAAACACAAATCTACGAGAGCCGCGCAAAAGATTATCATAATGCCTTTAAAAAAGCCACATTTCGCAACAATGAGGAGATGGAGCAGGTTCTTGGAAAACCCGGGGATAACCCCTTTATCGGACTGATTCAAAAAGAAGGCGAAATTTTTAAGGATTTAATTGAAAGAGTAAAAAAAAGGTGTTATATTTAGGTTAGATACAGATGAAGGAGCTTCTTATGAAAAAAAGATTTCTATTTTTATTGATAATTGCCTCAATTTTGGTGCCTGCGGCTGCACAGGACAACGGCGGTTCCATGATCGTGAATTTTAATGCCGGGAATGTCGGCTTTGGACTGAATCTGCCTGTAAACAACAAGTATGATTTTGAAGGTCATTTCTCGTTAATCAATATCGGATTTGAAAACAAAACGACAAACCTTGGAGTGTCTTTCTGTCCGTTTTTGCTTACAAGCTGGATGAGCTTTGAGAGCACCTATTATGAAGATTATTATTATAATGAGGGCGGGTATTATGAAGACGAGATTGTTTCCTATGGCGGCATCTTCCTTGTCAACGCAATGGTTTACTGGAATTTTTTCAATTATACATTCGGGGGCGGCAGTAATTTCTTTGTAGGACCGTTTGCTTCGATTAATTACCTGTTATTGGAAGAAGACAAATTTAACACGGACAATTTTATTTTCACTTTGGGCATTCAATTGGGTTTAAGGGCAAGTTTTGGCAGGTTTCAATACAATCTCTTTTCGTTTGAGATTGGATACCGCAACATCAATGGCACCCACAATTACTTTATAGGCGGAAAGCTGGATATTGTCACTTTGGCAATCGCCTCGGCTCTTACTGCGCCTCTTTATTATTGGTAATAATCAAAAAAAACCCGGTTACGATTGTAACCGGGCTCATTTGCCTTTTCAGGTTTAGTTCACCAAATTTACACTGTCGTGCTGTGCGTAGATTTCCGCCTCTACAAGGTCATTCAGATTGTCGTTCCTTATTAGGGAAGGTTCCACGAGGAAGATTGGCGGTGTTCCTCTGCCCGCATAACCGGATTCCGAGGGATTCAACGTTGAAGGACTCATATTATCAATACTGATTTCCTGTTTTCTGGCAGCCTGCTCCGCAATGGTAATTGCGACTTCCGCAAGTCTGCCAGGGTTTAACAGGATTGTACCGTACTGTTCGTTGTTCCTTATCGACATTGCAGAAGCAAAGTCTGCGCCAATGCCAACGACAACAGGCAGTTTATTGTTATATCTTGCTTCCGATTTGCATGCATCAATAACGCCGCGAGCCATCTCGTCGGTTGTTACATAAACCGCATCCAGGGTGACATTTCTGGCGGCATCCGACAGGAGCGCTCTCATCGCCGCTCTTGAATCGGCAGACTCGATGACGTTTTGACTTCCACCGATGACTCTTATTGAGCCTTGGTCAATGTAGGGGGTAAGAAGAAACATGGCTCCTTTAAAAATCAGAGAACTTCTTGCCGATTGATCCGTAAAGAACGCAATCGTTTTTGGTCCTCCGATACCTATTTCAATCCCGTTTAATATGCCTTCAGCTTGCTTCATTCCCGCCGAAAAATAATTGAAGGCAACAAAGTAGTCGTATTCGGCTTGTGAACTAACCTGTTCGTAGCCGATTACAATCACTTTCCTTTTTTGCAGATCGGATATCACTTCGCCGATACCGTCATCGATATTGCTGACAATCAATGTGTTGATGCGCGCGTTTAAAAGGTCTTTAATTTCTTCGATGCCGTACTTTAAATTGTCCATTGATATGCTGTGACCGTGATCGGCAGCTTTATCCATAAGTTTGTTCGCGGCATTTGCCCAATACGGGTCTGTAAAATTCAACTCCGGTTTGGCAATACCAATAGAAACCGAACCTCCGCCTCCGCCGCAGCCAACCATTATAGCAACCAACAATGCGATTGAAAGAGACAATGCAATTTTTTTCATTTTTTCCTCCATAAAAAAGTGAAATTTTATTTATCCTCATTATGATAATTCATGGGTGCTTTGACAACCCCCTTAAAAAAGACGAGAGTTACTTTTCAAGTTCAGTTTGTTTTGTTATACTCCCAATATGCCAAAAATCGAAGTAAACGAGCAGCTTTTTTATACGCTTGCGGGCTGTCCCGGAGGAAAAAGCTCATGGAAAACCAAAGACGAGTTTGAAGAAGCCCTTACGTGCGCAAAGGCGGAGCTTGACGAAGACAGCGACAAAAATCTTCCCGAGTCCGAGCGTACTTTAAAAATCGAGCTTAACGACACAAACCGACCCGACCTTTGGGCTACGGCAGGCTGCGCCCGTCAGTTGAAAATTTACAATGGCGGAAAGATCCCGGAGTACCCGTTTTTTTCCCGTCCCGGCGATATCAAGAAAGCGGCATATAAGGTTAAAGTTGAAGAGAGCGTAAAAAAGGTAAGACCGTTTCTTACCGGTTTTATTGCGCGAGGCAAAAAGATTACAGACCCTCAGCTTCGCGATATGATCCAGACGCAGGAAAAACTTGCGTGGAACTTTGGAAGAAAACGTCGAAGCATGTCGATGGGCATATATCGAATTAACGACGATAAAAAACAACCGCTTATTTCATGGCCGATTGTTTATAAGGGCGCAGACCCGGATACAGTTTCCTTTGTGCCTCTTGCCGCAGAAGAACACGGAATAAAAGGCGCAATCACTTTGAGGGAGATTCTAAAGCAGCATCCCAAAGGCAGGGAGTTTGCGTACATTCAGGAACATGAGCCGATTCATCCGCTTTTGACGGATTCCAGGGGAGCGGTTCTCTCGTATCCGCCGATCATCAATTCAAACGATTTGGGCGCAGTTAAAGTCGGCGATGACGAAGTCTTTGTCGAGCTTACGGGAACCGATCTTCCGGGGCTTACACTTGCCGCATCGATTGTTGCCTGCGACTTTTTCGAGAACGGCTTTACCATCGAACCTGTAGAAATTGAATATGACTGCGATCTGCCTTCCGGCATGTTCGCTTCCGCCTGCAGAAAAATGGTTACGCCTTATTATTTCCAGGAGCCGGTCTTCTGTTCGCTCTCCAGGATCGTGAGGTTCCTCGGCGAAAAAATTAGCGCAGACGAATGTGTTAAAGCGCTTGCGCGAATGGGCGTAAAAGCGGAAGCGCTTACCGGCTGCGAGAAGGGTCAGGAAAACCAAAAAGCAAATCAAGGCGTATCCGAAGGCGTACGCGCATATCCTCCCGAGTATCGAAACGATTTTCTCCATGCCGCCGATGTTGCCGAAGATGTAATGATTGGACGTTCTTTAAAATCGTTTAAACCTCAGCGTCCTTCCGATGCAACAATCGGGAGACTTCTGCCGATTACGCTATTCTCCAGACAGGTAAAAGAGCTGCTGGTTGGAATGGGGTATCAGGAGATGATTTACAATTATCTGGGTTCGCGAAAGGATCTTGTCGAAAAAATGCGCGGAGACGGCAAAAGGATAATCCGCATATTTAACCCGATGACCGAGAATTATGAATTTGTTCGCGACTCGATTATCGCGTCTTTAATGGCAAGCGAATCAATCTCGGGGCGTTCTGTCTATCCGCATAAAATTTTCGAGGTGGGAAAAATTGCGTGGCTTGACGAAGCGGAGAACAACCGCAGCAAAACGCGTCAGTTCGCCGGGTTCCTTCACGCGGGAAACGATGCAAACTTTAACACAGCCGCCGCAGAATTGCAGACGCTCTTTTATTACATTTCCCGCGAATACGAAGTGGAAGAATCGGATGATGAAAGATTCATTCCGGGGCGGGCGGCTGCGATTGTTTGTAATGGAAAGAAAATCGGCATTTTCGGCGAAGTTCACCCGGAAGTGCTGGAAAACTGCGGTGTCACAGTTCCCTGCACTGCCGGTGAAATCGACCTGGACGAAATCGTTTAAAACGATCGTCTATTGCGTATCAAAATCGTGAATAATTACGCCTGATGTATTGGGATTGGCAACTTCAAAAATCTCGGAGCTGAATACCGAATCGGGATAGTCCAACAAAGCCGATTCCAAAAGAGCGTCTCTGCGCGGCTTTTGCAATTCTGTTGTTAACGTAAGCGCTGTTTGAAGCAAAATCGCCGATTGAACATCGGCTTCCCTGATGGAAAGCGAATTGCGGCGAACAAAGCTGTTGTCTTCAGTTACAAACACCTTGCGAACAACATCATAACCTCTGACAGATACAAAACCGCCGCTTTCGGTTTCCGGGTAGAAAACTACGACAGATTGTCTGGATAAAGTGTGTCTGGATACGTTGATGCTTCCGGGCTGTGTATGCAAGAAGGTGCGGTCTTCTATTACTACCGCAAGTCTGCCCGCAGGAACGACAGAAAGCGCTGTTGCCCATCCTTCCGTGCCGTCTGTACGGCGGATGGCAATCCAATCCTGCTCTCTGTTATTGCCTTGAAAAGTCATTCTTCTTGATTCGCCGACCTGAATGCTTTCTCCAAGCGCGAGTGCCGCTGCCCATACGGTTTTTGTCGCCGGAGTTCCAGCATCATCTCCGCTGATTCTATATAGTGCGGCGCTTGTGGTTATTGCAAAGCCCGGGGTAGTTATTGTTGACAGATCTTCAGGGACGTAATTTAATATTACATCTTCGCCCGATTCGGATGTTGTGTCCTTTCTTTGACAGGAAAAGACAAACAATACGCTAAGGATGAGCAATATCAATATTGATTTTTTTACCATAAATGAAAACCTCCTTGGTTTTTTATAAAATACTACAGATTTCAAACATTGACAACCGTCAAATTTTGATTTAATATGAATTATGGCTGATAAGGCTCAGAATGGGGATATGGATCCCGAACTTGCCGCTTTATTGGGAACTGCAGGCAGTGGTAACGGCCCGCTTCCGGATTTTAGCGACATTTTTGGCGACAAGAACAGTCAAGACTTCGCGGATATTACCAGCTCTTCAGGCGGGGATGTAGATCTAAGCGCGTCCGAATTTCCGCAGATAACCAAAAAGTTCGAAGAAAAAGGACACAACAATTATAGCGATCCCAATTATTATAAAACCGCATTGTCAGGCGAGGGCGATATTGCGCAGAGGGTGCATGGCATTTTGCAAAAGTACCTTACCGCCAAAGACCCAAAGGATCGCAGCGTTTTTCGCATGCAGTTCATGTCGCCGTTTTGGGAATATCTTTTGAATGTGGCAAGAAAAGCGACGGGAAGACTTCCCCCTCCCAAAAAATACCTTCTTCGTTTCGGGATTTTGCATCCTTCTTTTTTAAATACGGAAACCAGAGAGTTCTTCGCCAAGATTGTGGACGACAATCCGTACGAACAGCCTGTTCATTATATGGATGAGTGGCTTCAGGCGGTTGGAACCAGCAAGATGCGTCCGTCCAGTACTGACGAAGTAAGGGTTGTCAGGGGAAACGCGCAGTCAAAATTGCAGGCGCTTCTTGAAAAGGCGCAGGGTAAATTTGACGGTTCGCGCACTCTTCTCAAATCAAAGGAGAAGGAACGCGGCGAGATCGAAAAAATCATCCGTGACAGATTTAATGCCGTTTGTGAACGTATCCCGCTTGCAGAGTTCAGCGAAGTAAGCGACTGCCTTTCCGAGCCGCAAAGAAACTCGGTAAACGAGATTCAAAACCTGCTTAAGCAGATGCTTAAAAACGATCATGAAATGGAATTGTGCATAAGGGATTTTGTCAACGCAGAAGCGGATGTTCAGAATTTGCAGGAAAAACTTGCTGCCGAGGGCGGCGCCGCCGCAGTGGACATTGGCGCTTTGGATACCGAGTTTGACACAATCCGCCAGATGGCAAAGATGACCGTAGGCCGTCAGGGAAACCACTTTCCCGTGCTTACGTCGGAATATTATCACAGCACGCCGAATGATGTGGGGATACGCGAAAACGTAATAATGATGCTTGCAAAAATTGAAAGCATCGACGCAGAGGCTTTTTGCCGCATTTATAAAAACCGGTTAAACCGCATCGTACCGTTTACCTTATTGATACCAACTTACGGCGACATGGGTTTTTGCTGGGAACCGTTCGATCGGTTTAACCGCGCAACAAGCCGCGGACGCATTGTAATCCCGATGTACCCAAGGAATCTGTATCTTGCGATTCTCACCGCAGTCGCGGATCTTCGTTGGCAGGTTGCCAAGGAAAAGGCATCGTTCTATTGGATGGAAGAGGGTCTTACGGGGCATTATTACCAGTGGTTTCAAGCCAACAAATTGAAGGGTGACATTAAGGAATATTTTATCCGCGACTACATCCTTTGGATGACAAAAGAAGCGGAAGGCATTCAAAAACTTGACAAAGACGTCCGCGGCACTTTCTGGCGCCACATGCCCTTTACGCAGGCAGTTAAAGACAAACTTAAAAATCGCAGTTTTGTGTATCAGGAATTGTATCAGAGGGATCAGAATAGAGCACTGTCTGACGGTTATTGATGAAAATTCATTGATTATGAGATTATGAAGATATTTATATATTTTATAATTAAAAATATTAGTAAGACAATAATTCTATTTATATTATTTTTCATTAAAATAGATATTTTATTATACTGTCAAGAGAATGAATTTATAACAATTGGGAACTATATTATTTTTGGTACTGAATTGTATATGTATACAGGTGAAGAAGAACATGTAATAATTCCTGATAATCTTGGAATTACAAGAATAGGTAACGCAGCTTTTCGTCCTTATGGATTTTCAAACAGAAATTTAAAATCTATAGTAATACCTAAAGGTATTACAAGTATTGGCAGTGAAGCCTTTAGTGGATGTTATAACTTAATTAATATAATATTACCTGAAGGACTTATCAGAATTGAAGAAGGAGCTTTTTTAAGTTGCACTAATATCAAGAATATTATAATACCGGATAGTGTTATTTATATAGGCGGAGGTGCATTTAAGCTATGTCAAAATTTAGAAAATATAAACATCCCGGCTAATGTTGTTTCTCCTATAGGCCCTTTTATGTTTAATCATTGTTTAAATCTTACGAATATTATTGTTAATGAACAGAATCCAATATATTCAAGCATTGATGGAATATTATTTAATAAAGATCAAACTACGTTAATTAAATATCCATCTGGAAAAACAAGGCAAATATATACCATTCCATTAAGCGTTACTGCTATTAGTCCAAGTGCATTTGAAGAATGCAAACTTGTAAATATTATTATACATGAAAGAGTTATTTCAATTGGATTACATGCATTTCTTGAGTGTGAACAGCTTATCGCAATTATAGTACATGAGCAAAATATGGAATTTACAAGTATCAACGGTGTTTTGTTCAATAAAAATATAACAAAATTAATAAGCTACCCTGCCGGTATTATTGAGCGTATATATTTTATGCCATCAAGTGTTACTATTATTGAAAACAGAGCCTTCTTTGGGAATCATTATCTTGAACAATTAATTATGAATTTAAATTCAAGGGTAAATATAAGAGAAGGAGCTTTTGGAGACTGTATAAAATTGAGAACGGTTTTTGTATCACGTAATAGCGGTATTATTCCAAGAAGAGCAGGGATTGTCAATTCACGTTATACTATTTTTGGTATTAATGTCGAAATTGTTTATTATGATGACTAATTATAAGATCTGTTTTTAAAATAATGTATTTTTATCAATAAGATGCTTATTATAAAAGTGATCACTGTTGACAAAATGTACATATTTTGGTATAAATGAAATAGGGAGATTAACTATGTTGGCAATTAACGCCACTAAGGTAAGAAATGAATGGAGCTCTGTTGTTGAATCGGTTATAAGGGAAAAACCTGCATTCATCAAAAAAACAAGAGATTATTTGTTCCTTTCTGATATTGAGGTTTTAAAAAATATATTATCTGCTTATTCCTTTAATGCAAAAATATTTACGGAAGATGACGGCTCTATTACTTTATCTCTTGATGAAATTGGGTTAACCGAGAATGCTCCTGACTTACCCTGCGCTGTATCTGCTCTCTCTCGTGCTATTCTTGAATACTCTGAGGATTTTTACAACGATTTTGCTTACTGGTGCAGAGGTAACGGCGAATTACATATTCCTTATGTTCTTAAAGCGTTGATACTTAATGATATCGATAAAATTGGAGAGCTGATTAAATGCCGTCATGGAAAGACCTAAAACGATTTTGTGAACGTGACGGTTGGGAATTATATAAAAACACAGATCATTATTTTTATAGAAAAGACAGTGAGAATGGAACGCCAAGATTCACTAAAATTTCCAAAGGAACAGGTGAAATAAAGGGAAATTTATGGCACATAATTCTTCACAAGCAACTTCAAGTAACAAAAGATTATTTTAACAGCAAAATATAAAATAATTATTTTTGAGATGGGTGATGGCATATAATTTTATTAAAAAAACTTTTACTTCATCTGTTATATGTTAGGCGAAATAAATATTTAAAAAATGATCAAAAAAGTTCATTATAAATTAATTCAATATATAACAATAAATATATTGACAATATAGCATATTTTGTGAAAAATAAGATAAAATTATGATTGAATTAACAGAAGAACAGTTTGAATGTGTAAAGCCTCTAATTCCAAAAATTGAAGGATATTTGGAAATAAAGGCAGTAATTGAAAAAAATAATCCAGGATGGGTATTTATTGATTCTTATATAAATCCCCAGATTT
>Ga0209755_10002334_pt1 | contig 26419 bp, 26 predicted proteins | sample TergutCo191P1_FD_187301 | JGI IMG/M metagenome (GOLD analysis project Ga0209755, IMG submission 187301) | Cornitermes sp. P1 segment gut microbial communities from Petit-Saut dam, French Guiana - Co191P1 (SPAdes) (version 2) | ecosystem: Host-associated > Arthropoda: Insects > Digestive system...
CCCTTCGGCGCTGCGCGGCTCGATATTGTATCTTATGGCATAACCAAGGAGCAGGGGAAAGAGCACATCCACGAGCGCAACCGAAAGCATGAGGGCCGCGCAGCGCACAAGCATTTTTTTCTCCGGCAGAATGAAGGGGAGCATCTTCTTCCAGACGCTCAGGGACATCGGTTTGTAATAATCAAAATCCTCGTAATCCGCCATTGTTATTCCTCTGCCAGTCCGTGCTGCAAATCAAAGATACGGCGATAGCTGCCGCCCCTTTCAAGAAGCTCCTCATGGGAACCCAGATCTTCCACTTTTCCATCCTTCAGAACCAGAATTTTGTCCGCCTGCATTATGCTTGATATGCGGTGGGAAATGATGATCACCGCCGCTTCCTTGACCCTTTTGCGCAGAGCCGCGCGGATCTTTGCGTCAGTCTCGGTGTCTACGGCAGAAAGGCTATCGTCAAAGATCATCAAAGGCGCGTTAGAGGACAGCATGCGCGCTATGGAAACCCGCTGTTTCTGTCCTCCGGAAAGTGTTACGCCCCGCTCCCCGATTACCGTATTGTATCCTTCGGCGAAACCTTCAATTGTTCCGTCCACCATGGCAACCGCGGCGGCGCTCTTGAGTTCGGCGAAATCAATTTCCGGCCTTGGCATTGCGATGTTATCTTTTATGGTTTTTGAAAAGAGAAAAGGTTCCTGAAGGCAAAGCCCCACATGACGGCGCAGATGCGGGCGGGCAATGCGGCGTATATCAATCCCGTCGATGGTAATTAAGCCGTTTTCGTCTTTTAGGTCATAAAGCCGGCTCAAAAGGTGAATCATGGTGGATTTTCCCGAGCCGGTAGCGCCCAGTATGGCCATACTTTCGCCGGGCTTAAGGGTAAAGGAAATATCACGCAGTACAGGTTCGCCTTTCCCGTAACTGAAGGAGACATTCTGAAAACAGATTTCTCCCTTAAGCTCCGGTGTGAGGGCGTCGTCCGGATCGGTCTCCGGCTCCACGTTAAGAACTTCCCTGAGCCTGCCGGATGCTACGAGGGTTTTGGAAAGGTCAGACAGTATGCGTCCAAGCTGGCGCACAGGCCAGATCATCCAGTTGCAATAGGTGTAAAAGGCCAGAAATGTCCCGGGTGAAAGCAGACCTTCAACGCTTCGCATAACGCCGGCGCCGACAATGATGGCAAGCTGCAAACCCATTAGGAAGTCTCCCGCCCCCCAGAAAAGCCCGAGCATCTTGCCTATCCGAATCCAGATGTTCTGGTAAGTAAGGGTTTTCTCCGAGTATTTTTCCACCTCATAGGATTCTCTGCCAAAAGCCCTGACAACCCTGACCCCGGTATAATTTTCCTGCGCGGCGGCCTGCATTAATCCTTCTGCTTCATCGGCTTTCGTAAATTCACGGCTGACCCGCCGGAAATAAAAAAAAGAAAAAACAAGAATTACCGGAATCAGGATGAGAGCCATTAAAGTCATAAAGACATCCATGGAGAACATCATCACCAGGGCAATCGTAAAAACACAGCCCGTCCGCATAAGCTCGCTTAACTGGTTCTGGATAAAGTTGCGGATATTGTCAACATCTGTCGTACAGCGCTGTATAATGTCTCCGGTCTGGCAGTTTACATGCCAATCGTAAGGCAGTTTCTGGATGTGGGCATAGAGGGAGTTTCTCAGTTTCCACGCAACTGTCTCGCCTATGTCGATTGTCGTATAACGGCGGAGCATGTTACAGAGAGCGGAACAGAGAGCGGCTCCGATGACAAAGGCGGCGCATATCCAGATGTTATTCCTGAGAAACGCGAGGCCGCCGATTCTATCAACTATATCATGGACGAAGGCCGGCGCTTTAAGGGGCAAAGTGCCGATGACAGAATCGATGGTATAGCGGACTATCTGCGGATTTAAAAATGAAAAGGCTACGGTTCCCAATGTGGCGGCACAGCAAAGGAAAAACCTGAAGCGCCGGCCTTCACAGGCAGCGGCGATCAGAGCTACGCGGCCGCCGTTCCAGGGTAGTTTCATAATGTCGTCCTTCCGGGCCGCCTCTCCACAAGACCGTTTTCACGGCCTATGAAAATAACCGGAAGCAATCGCCGTTCCGGAAAAGTGAACAAACCGTTTTCCACCACTCCCGGGATGCGGTTAAGCTCTTCTTCGAGTTTCGCGGGATCTATGACTTTGCCGAATCGAATGTCAAGAATCAGGTTCCCGTGGTCGGTGATCACCGGCCCTGCTTTCCGCACCCCTTCGCGGAGGGCCGCTTCCGCGCCGAGTTTTTCAAGAGCCCGCGTTACGGGAATCCTCGCGTCCGAAATGATTTCCACGGGAATCTGAAATTTCAGCCCCAGGTTTTCTACGATCTTGGATTCGTCCACGACAATGGCGCAGGAGGCCGAGGCGTAGGCGACGATCTTTTCAAGGAGCAGGGCTCCTCCTCCGCCTTTTATCAAGCGGTTTTCGGGGTCTACCTCGTCGGCGCCGTCTATGACAAGATCCAGCCTGCCGTCTATTTCCCGTGAATTCATGGAGAAAAGGGGAATACCCCATTTCTCGCATTCTATCATTGTCTGAAAGCTGGTTGGCACTGCCATTATGTTTTTTAATTTGCCCTCAGCAAGAAGGGCTCCTACACGCCGCACAGCGTGAATCGCGGTTGAGCCTGTTCCGAGGCCCAGCTTCATTCCGCTTTTCACAAGGGCATCTACCGCCTCCATGCCTACAATCTCTTTTATATTATGCTGTTCCATTACGCAGGCTTATCACTCCTTTAATCATAATCATCCCACCTTTGATACAAGAGACAGAGGGAATTCCTTGTTTAAAAAATACGCGTACTGATAGCGGGTTTGTCTGCGAAGCATATCCAGTCCGTTTAAGACCTTACAGCCCGCCGCTTCCGCCCTTTTCAGGAAGATGGTTTTTTCCGGTTTATAAACTATGTCCATCACCGTTTCCTGTCCCGAAAACTTATAGAATTCTGCCGGGTCTTCCCCTGTATTCGGTTCCATACCGGCGGGGCTTGTCTGAATAATGATATCAGAATATTTCTCCATTAAATCGGCCCCTTTGCTGTCAAATCCGGCCCAGGCAAAACCATACTGCTCCGCCAGGCTGCGCGCCCGCACCGGCGTCCTGTTGAGAATGAGAGCTTTCCCTCTGAGGCGATACACTTCGGAAGCCGCCGCTCTTGCAGTCCCGCCGGCGCCGATGATAGTCACTTTCATTCCCCGCAGATCCTTTCTGCCCACAACAGGCAAAAGAGAATCGGAAAAACCTACCGCGTCTGTATTGTAACCAATCCAGCCGCCCGGACCGGCAACAACGGTATTGCAGGCGCCGATGGCAATGACCTCGTTTGATTTAAATGCCAGTACAGGAATTATATCCAGCTTATACGGAATGGTAATCGAAAGCCCGGAAATGCCGACTTCCTCCGCGAGGCGCATAAGTGAATCTACCGAATCCGCCTTGATGGGCACAAAAACCGCGTCGATCTGCTCCAGCCTGAACACGGTATTAAACAAGCGCGGGCTGTCCGTCACATTAAGCGGGTAACCGGCAACCGCGAAAACCCTGGTTTTTTGGGTAATATCCCGAAAGCGGTAGAGCTCCGCCATTTCCCTTGGTTCCATCTGGCCTGACGCGGCCTGGGGAAGGTCACTCCCGGCAACAGCGGATGTGTAACTTATGCGCGAGCCCAAAAACTCCGCGAGAATCCTGGTGCTGACACCGTATTCCCCCATGCAATGGAGTATCTTGTCCATATCCATGGTTTCTTTGGCTGCCCGATATACCTTGACTACATCATCGAGACAATGGGGCATCACCGCCACTTTAACAAGCTCATTTCCCACCCGTTTCAGTTTTCTGAGTTTACCGACCAGATCCTCATCAACACCTTCCATGTTGTGCCAGGATCGTATCACCCGGGTGCCGAAGGTTCTTGCGGCTTCCTCAAGGCTGGGTACGTTCAGGTCTTCCTCAATGTCTACATAGGCGAAATTCCGCCGCTGGTCAGCCGAGGCATTGGCAAGTCCCTTTGCGAAAAGAGTCGTCCGGAAACCCTCTCCTCCCACAAAATACCCGCCTTCAAATACCCGCCTTATTGTAAGAATTACCGGCAGACCTGCCATTTCAGGGAAACGCCGTATAAAAAACATTTCGTCCTGATCAAGACAGTCAACCCTGAGTTCCGCCAAATCCACATATTTTCTGTTCTTCTCGAGTATTTCCAGATCCCTGGCCAGGGTTTTGGCGGTGAGGCATAAACATATTTTTGACATAAATACCTCGTTCTTAAATACGCCCCAAAGGCAAACCCTCAACGGGAATGGTAACAGTTTCCCGGTGAATCTCCCTGTTAAGCAGGGACAGTACCAGTACCGCACCGACAGGCTGAAGATAGGGAACGGTTAGTCGCCCTCCCGAATATTGTACAGTCAAAAGCCGCTGTCTTTCTCCTCCGGGCAAAATGCTTTCCAGACGTACCAAAAGGGGGTACGGATTTTTTGCCATGGAATAATCAAAAAGGCCGAAAACCATATTTTCCGGCAAGGTCTCGGGAGGAGCCATGGTAACGGCAACCCGTGTACTTGTAGCGGTGAGTGTGTCGCCGGCGGGAGTCTGGGCTGTTACCGTTCCTGGCCTCTGCCCGGATTGAGCGGAGCGCAGAGTAAACTCAAAGTCTATACTGGTTCTGCCTATCTGGTCCAACGCTTCCTCAAGGCCAAGACCCACGAGGTTTGGAATCTTCATCATGGTGTTTTCGGACCCCCGGCTTACGACCAATTCCAGCGCGACAGGGCCGGAAACAGTGGTTCCGGGCTCCGGTTTCTGCTGCAGAACCGTGCCTGCCGGTTCGGAAGAAAACTCATACATCAGCGGTTCTTTGAGTGTCAAAAGCTGGTGGACAGGAACGCCCCCCAAAGAAACAGTCTGGGCGGATAAAAAGGTCTGAAGATCCATGCGTACTTCATCGATATTCCGCCCTATATAATTTTCTATTGTATTAACCATTACCCCCTGGCTTACGGTCAGTTGTATTCTCCGCCCGGCCTTTACGATTGTTCCCGGCGGCGGGTTCTGCTCCAAAACCAGCCCCTTGTCGGCGGAGCTTTGGCTGAAACGAAGGTTGATCCGGGGATAGAGCTCTTTAACCTGGAGTTCAAGGAGGGCGGAGGTAAGATCATGACCCTGGACATCAGGAACCATAGTCTGCTCGGCGCCCCTTACATAGATAAAAAAAACAGCTACCGCAACCAGTCCCACAAAAATAACCAGCCCTGCCGCCATGGAAAGAAAAAGCCGCAGGTGATTAGTCACATAAGTCTCAACTGCTTCGATGTCCAGCTTCAAACCCATATTATCATTAAAACGAAAAAAATCCCGAGTAACAAGCCCGGAAGCCGTGTTTATAAATTGAATATTGTCAGCGCCTCTGATAAACTTTTTCATTATGCTGGATTATCGATTTATCGCGGAAAACCTTGAAGCTGTTGAAAAGAACATAGCCGCCAGGTTTATGAAGGCGGACGCTGGGGCGGTCGCAAAGCTCTTTGCCAGGCGGACGGAACTCAGCACCGCCCTGCAGTTGCTTCAGCAGAAGCGGAACGAGAACGCGGCGGCCATGAAGGGAAAGATGGAGGAAACCGCCAGAGCGGCGCTGGTTGAGGAAGGAAAGAAGCTGAAGGAATCCATCACCGCCGCCGAAACGGAGCTTTCCGCTGCTGAGACGGAACTTGAGAAAGAGGCAAAAAAGATTCCAAATATGGCCCATCCTGATGCTCCTATAGGCAAAGAGGAAAAGGATAATCTGGAAGTCAGGCGTTTTGGCGAGCCGAGGAGCTTTGATTTTGAGCCTCAGGATCATGTAAAGCTTGGGCAGGATCTGGATATCATAGATTTTGATTCCGCGACAAAAGTGTCTGGCGTCAAATTTTACTATCTCAAAAACGAAGGGGTGCTTCTTGAGCTGGCCCTTGTACGCTATGCCCTGGATATTTTGCTCAAAAGGGGCTTTACCCCTTTTATTACACCGGATATCGCAAGGGAGGAAATTCTCGAAGGCATTGGTTTTAACCCGCGGGGCGCGGAATCCAATGTCTACAGCGTGGAAGGAGAGGCCGCCTGCCTTGTGGGGACGGCGGAAATAACTCTCGGGGGCTACTATGCCAACACGATCCTTCCCCGGGAAAAACTTCCCCTGCGCATGGCGGGTATTTCCCACTGTTTCCGCAAGGAGGCCGGCGCTGCGGGGCAGTTTTCAAAAGGGCTTTACAGGGTGCACCAGTTTACGAAGCTGGAAATGTTCGCGATCTGTGTTCCCGAAGAATCGGAGCGTTTTCACGAAGAACTTCTTTCTATAGAAGAGGAGATTTTCCGGGGGCTTGAAATACCTTTCAGGGTGGTGGACACCTGTACCGGTGACCTCGGAGCCCCGGCTTACCGCAAGTGGGACCTCGAAGCATGGATGCCGGGAAGAGCAGGTACAGGCCGCGCCGGAGATTGGGGCGAGGTGACATCAACTTCCAACTGTACGGATTACCAGTCCCGGCGGTTAAACGTGAGATTCAAAGACTCGGACGGGAAGAACAAATTTGTTCACATGCTCAACGGTACCGCTATCGCCGTTTCCAGAGGCATAGTCGCGGTTTTGGAAAACTTCCAGGAAGCCGACGGTTCCGTACGTTTACCAAAGGCGCTTGTCCCATATTGCGGGTTTGAATTAATTAAAAGGAGCAAATCATGAAAAAACGAACTTTGTCTTTTATTTTGGTATCAATGCTGGTAATTGTAGCCGGTGGTTTTATATCATGCGGGTCTGTCGGGCAGCTTGTCGAGGAGCCCAGAGTTTCCCTGAATTCCGTGAATGTTTCCTCTGTAACTTTAAGCGGTGTAGATTTAATTGCCAATGTCGGCATTGAAAACCCCAACGGCTACCCAATCCCGATGCCAAAGATCGACTGGGAACTCTTTGTGAATAAAACGCGTTTTTCTGACGGCGTGCTTGATGATAAAACGACAATCAAAAGTCATGATTCAATTACCGTAAATATTCCCATCAATGTTTCTTTGGAGAATCTTGTAAAGACTTTGCCTTCCCTGCTCACATCAAGTGAAGCGGCGTACAATATTAACATGGCGCTCACTTTCCCGATTATAAAGGTTCCGTACAAGCTGGAGTATTCCGGCCTTCTCCCTTTGCCGCGGCTTTTCTAAAAAATCCTCCTGAATCAAAGTAACCTGCATCCCCGTGCAGTATACAGATGATGGGGGAAAAATATGTTTGTACTCGCCTATGTGCCTCTTGGAGCGGACGGAATTATCATCCGGGTGGAAGCGGATATACGCCGGGGTATACCGGGTATCGACGTTACCGGCCTCGCTGAAGGGGCGGTGAGGGAGGCCCGGGAACGGGTGAGGGCGAGTTTCCGCAATTCGGGCTTTAACTTTCCGCAGGATCGCGTTCTCATCAATTTGGCCCCCGCTGGTGTGCGGAAGGAGGGGGCAGCGCTGGATCTTCCCATCGCGGTTTCGGTGATGGCGGCGGCCGGAATGGTTACAGTTCCGGATAACCTGATGGTTCTGGGGGAACTTGAGCTTTCCGGAAGGGTGCGGCCTGTGCGGGGGGCGCTGGCCGCCGTAAGCGCGGGAATGAAGGCCGGCGTCGGGGAATTTATCGTCCCGCTTGAGAATGCCGGAGAAGCGGCGGTTCTCGGAGGCATGGATTTTTTTGCCGCCGCCACTCTCGCTGAGGTCGTCCACGCTCTCCATGTGAGGGCAGAAAGCGGAAAGCTCCCCGCGGATGTTAGGCCGCCCGGAAGCGCCGAAGACGCGGACTTTTCTGCAGATTTTTCCCCGGATTTTTCCGAAGTTAAAGGCCAGGGCCGGTACAAGCGGGCATTGGAAATTGCCGCGGCAGGCGGGCATAATTTGCTGGTCTTTGGTCCTCCCGGTTCGGGAAAGACTATGCTGGCCCGGCGTTTCCCTTCGATTCTGCCGCCGCTTGAGCCGGAAGAAGCTGTCGAAGTTACCAGGCTCCACAGTCTTGCCGGTCAGGTTACAAACGACAGGGCAAACCTTATCAGACGACCGCCTTTCCGCTCTCCACACCATTCTTCAAGCGCCGAGGGTGTTCTCGGCGGCGGCAGGACGGTGCGGCCCGGTGAGATAACCCTGGCGCACTTTGGAACACTCTTTCTTGACGAAGCGCCCCAATTCCGCGTTACAGTGCTTCAATCCCTGAGAGAGCCGCTTGAGGACAGGGTCATCACCATAGTCCGCGCCGGAGGGCCGCAGAGGCTTCCCGCTGATTTCCAGCTCATCATGGCGGCTAACACCTGTCCCTGCGGCAGGCTCGGCGCGGTAATTGCCGATGAGAGCGGGAAGGAGGTGGATTCAGGCTGTTTCTGCAGCGGTGATGAAATACGCCGGTATTGGCGGAAAATGGGCAGCGCCTTACTGGACAGAATCGATCTGCGGGTTCCTGTCAGAAGTCAGGGCGCTCTCGCCGGCGGTGGGGAAAAGGAGGAAAGCAGTGAGGAAATCCGCAAGCGGGTTATCGCTGCGGTGGAAATCCAAAGGGAGCGCTTCAAAGAATCAAATCTTGTTTCAGAACAGGTCGTTAGGCGCAATTCAAGGATGTCTCCGGGGCAGATTGAAAAGTTCTGCCCGCTCACCAAAAAAGCCGGTGAAGCGTTTATACTTGCCGCCACAAAACTTGGTCTTTCCGGCAGGGCCTGTCACGGAATCAGGAAGATAGCAAGGACCATCGCCGACCTTGAAGGTAAAGAGTCGCTTGATACGGCGCACATTCTTGAAGCAATCCAGCACCGCCGGCTGGGAGACGATCCTTACGACATTCTTGGAGTGTGAAGTCATCCGCCATACTAATTACTCACACCTCACTTATGATATTATTATGAAATTGGGGCTTTCCCGAAACTAACATAGTTTTGGAAATTGCTCAATTACGAGGGAATTTCCGGATGAAAAAATCGGGATTAAGTTTACTGAAATCCAGGGTTGCCATTTCAAAAACTGAAGTATTTAAAATGGCTCTATTTATAAGCATTATTTTTTTTGGATGCGCTACTTCCCCGCCGCATTCAGAACCTAAAACTTTTGGGACCGCCGCTACTTTTGAGGAAGCAGTTCAGGAATGTTATATATTGGCGGCGGAAACTTTGTTTTATAGTTATGACGGCGAATTACCCACTGCTCATAATGTAATTCCAGGCCCAAATGAAATGCCCGGTATTTGCAGCGATTATTCTCTTGAATTTGCGTATTATTGGAATGAAGTAAAGAATTATGACGAAATATTCGGAAGAGCATATTTTGGACGCTGGGAACATGATATTTTTTCAATTCGGGATTATATGTTAGTTCCTGATGGAAGCAGCAGAGTTCGTGAAGAAACCGGCAGCTTTTGGTTTTGCGTAAATAGCGGAGAAGTCGACGGGGTTTATCGCGACGCCTTTTTAATGAAAGTATTGTATATTGGAGAACCACTTTTACATTATGGTTTTTCTCTTACAGATTATCACTTTTGGATAATTATTAAGCATAACGATAATTGGTATTACTGTGATCCCACCTATTTTGATACCTGGCCTGATTTTCCCTCTCCTCCTCTTTTGATGCAAAACATTGTTTTGCCGTTATAGAAAAAGTTCCAAAGAGGCAATAAAAATAAATAAAAAGCCGCGAGAATGCTTTGAACCGGCGCTCCTACAGCGGTAAGGGGGACGGCGCCGGCAATAGACCAGGGTATCAAAGGAGCAATAACTACGACGGTATTTTCCAGATTAACCGCCAGCCGCTCTTTGTTGTCAATTGTGTCTTTACAAAGGTAATGGGTAAGCATAATGCTTAAGGTTTGATTGCAGGCAATCATGCTTGTGAGAACCGAGGAAATGAGAATGCAGCCATAGGCCGTGAATGTTTTGCTCAAAGAGATGATTCGTAACTTAATTCCGTGTAAAAGACTTGTTCCTTCAAAAATACCGGCATAACTTGAAGAGATACATACAATGCCCATCGTTCTCAGCATTGAGACAACTCCCCCTCCGCTCATCATTACGGCAAGTCGGCTGTCGGACGGTTTGAATCCCAAGAGCAGAAGGCTGAGAAGCTCCGAAAAAGATGTTTGCTGTATAAACAGACTGATTAAACTCGCGCTTAATATGCTGACGCTCATGGCAATTTTTACTTTTATCCTGAATGCGCATAACACGATAATTAATATCGCGGGCAAGAGTACGATCAGATTTAAATTAAAATTCTCCCGGAAAACATCCAGTATTTCTGTGGAAACACTATTGCCGCCTGAATTGATTCCCAAAGCAAAATACAGAACACAGGATGCGGCAAACGGAACCAAAGATGTGCGCATCATATTTTTAATGTTTATATAAATATCTGTCCCGGTTAATTCACTGACCAATAACGCGCTTGTGGACATGAACGAGCAGCGATCGCCGAAATAAACGCCGGATAAAATAGCTCCTCCGGTAAAAACCGGATTTATTTCCATTGTGTTCGCAATCGCCATGCAAATGATTCCGAGTGTTGCGGCGGAGCCGAAGGCTGTGCCTGTCAGGCTTGAAATAAGGCAGCACAGCAAAAATGTTATGAGAATAAAAATCGACGATGATATTATTTTTGAGGAATAAAAAATGATAAAAGGAATAGTCCCGGAGTCGCGCCACACGGCGGTTATCATTCCGATTAATATAAATGTGATAAGAATATTTTTTACGGTTTTTATTCCTTTCCATGACATTTTTAATATTTCCCGGTAAGAGAATTTTTTTAATAGTCCATAGAAAAAGAAAAGACAATAACCTGACAAAAGCGCAATAAAAATGGAATGGCCAAAAGCAATACATATTAGTAAAGCGGCGGAGAAAAGTCCCAGGATAATTAATTCCATTGCCGCGTTCTTTATTCCAGCTCCAATATTATCTGCGTATCACTAGTGATATAGGTTCCGGGTTCGGGGTACTGGCGCACAACCCAACCGTCTCCGTAGATTTGCATATTCAAATCTTCCCGTAAGAGAAGCGGGAGTAACTGCCTTTTGGCAACGCCGGTGAAATCCGGCACGATTTCGTTTACGGCGGGGTAAGGGAGGATTGGAATTGCGACCGTGCCGGAATGGCCAATTTGGGGGTTCCTGCCTCTGGGAATGCCAAGGTAGTTGATTAGCGCTTCCGCCGCTTCCCGTATGGGCGGGGCTGCTATCCTGCCTCCAAGGTATGACGCTCCATAAGGTTTGATAATCACGATGTAAAGAACCAGTGAGGGAGATTCCGCCGGGAGCAGAGCTATGCAGCTGGCGATAAAATCCGTATCCGAGTAAGCTCCGGTTCTCGGGTTGATGAGCTGGGCCGTGCCTGTTTTCACCGCCATGGAAAGATCCTGCACATTGGCTCTCCATCCGGTTCCGATGTTTGAAGTGACATCCATCATGTAATTCCTCATGGCCCTGGCGGTTTCCGCCTTCAGGATTCGCTGAGGCGGAGAACTTTCAAAATTCTGAACGCTTTTCCCGTCTGCGGAAACAATGCGGTTTACAATCCTTGGGGAAACCAGAATACCGTCGTTTGCCACCGCGGAGGCGGCTTTTAACATTTGGAGCGCCGAAACGGCAATTTCCTGGCCCATAGCGATTGTAGGTTTGGAGCGTTCCGACCAGCGTTCGGTCGGGCTGAGGAATCCGGCTGTTTCGCCGGGATTCCCCGCGGCAGTTCTTGTTCCGAAACCGAGAGCCCGAAGGTACTCGTTAAAAGGTACTGAGCCCAGCCGGTCCGCCGCGTAAGCTGCGCCGGCGTTGCACGAATACACGATGATTTCCCTTGCGCTTACGCTTCCGTGAGCGCTAAGGCAATTGATGACTATTCTTTCACCTCTGCCGGTGATTCTCTCATATTGGCCGTTACAGGTGAAAAAGGTATTTCCCGTAATGGCGCCGGAATCCATCAGGGACGCCAGTGAGAAAACCTTGAAAACCGATCCGGGCTCGTAGGCCCATATGGCGGGTCTGTCCATGCGGGCGCTTTCGGCGGAGTTTCGGAACATGTTTGGATCGTAGCCTGGCAGAGTAGCGCTGCCCAGGATGTCTCCCGTTCTTGGATCCATCGCCATAAGCATGACCGCTTCGGCTCTGTTCTCGTTTAACACCCGGCTGGCTATACTTTCCAGAATGTACTGCACATTCACATCCAGGCTGAGGAAGATTTGGCTACCTCCGCTCCTGTTAAGCGTTCCCTGCTCTCCCCTTAGCTCCTTGTCGAAAGCGTATTCGATTCCGCCGCCTCCTGAGCCGTCATCCCTGACAAAACCTACAATCTGGGAAGCCAGGTTTCTCTCCGGGTAAATCCTGCCCACTATGGGCTCTATTCCCACACCCCGTAAACGGCCGCTTGAAATTTCCGACTCAATGAGCCTGACGACCGGATCGTTGACCTGTCTTTTCAGATACAAAAAATCACTGTAAGAGCTGTTGATTCTGGCAAGGATTTCTTCAGGCCTCTGTTCCAAAAGGGGGGCCAAATCACGGCTTAATTCTTCGGGATCAAGCATCCGCGGTTTCCAAAGGGTGATGTTTCCCAGGCGGGTTTCCATGGCCAGCAGTCGGCCGTTACGGTCCAATATCGGTCCTCTGCCGGAAGGATGTTCCTGCCGGACCTGCCCGGCGGATTGGCGGGGAAAAAGCATTAGTTGGCCGTAACGGATCAGTACAGCCAGACTGACGAGAGATAAAAGTACCGTGAAAATAATAAAGCGCTTTTTTCCTGCGACACGCTGATTATTCCGGCTGTTCTCATCGTTTTGGTCGGCCATCATCACTTTATTCCTAAAACTTTTCCGATTATATTACGTCTTGATACAGGCCCGTAATTACGGGAATCGAAAGAATGGGCGCTGTTATCTCCCTCGGCAAAAAAATCTTCTTCCGAAAGAATTTTTCCGCAGCGTTTGACCGCTATATCGCCGTAAGGAGTATAAAAAACCACTATATCGCCTTCTTTCGGAGCTTTCCATTGGACGAGGTAGCCGGTAGAACCCGGCAGTCTGATTCCATAATACGTTTTGCATACCAGCAGAACGGTTCCCGGCTTTATGGAAGGAAACATTGATTGTCCTTCGGCGAGCATGATGTCAATAATGAAGATCTTCAATGCCAAAGCGGTAACGAAAGCTCCTATTATTGCTCTTCCGGTGTTTACATTGCCGCCGACAGATTTACTCCGCAAGCCAGATAGCTCCTTTTTCATTTATCTGTCAGCAAAGTAACCGACTTTGTGGACAGGCACTAATTATACCGTTCATTTATGTCGATAAACCAGTATACCATGAACAGTTTATTGGATAATCAAAAGATTAAAAAGCGCAGACCGCCTGCCATGAAAGCTGTTACGGGAAGCTCACTGCAGAATATGTCCCGTTTTGACACGCCCAGGAAAAGCATATTCCCCAGTCGTCCCAAGAAACCGGCCTTCAGGCCTGCCGGAGTAGTTTCTCTCTTTAAGAAGAACGACCGGCTCATCGAAGGGATAAAGCAGGACCTGCATGTTCAGCACAGGAATCCAGGAGTTCAACAGCGCAGGAATCCAACCGTTAAAAGGCACAGGAATCAAAAAGCCAAGCGGCCGGGATATTCTTTACCGCCGGATCGGCCTTCAAAGGTTCCGTCTTTAGTCATGCCGGCTATCCCCATTACCGCGCTCTTTATTTTGGTTTTGGGTCTTTTCTTCCATATTAATAATCAGGGTTCGCTGGATTGGCTCGGGCGTGAGGTAGTCGCCGTTGAAAAAGATTCCGGCAGTCTATATAACCTTGCTGTTTACGCGGGGATAAATTCAGGCGAATATCCCGCGGCGGAATCTTCGGAAACCATGCCGCTGGATTTGTCCGAGGTTTTCGCGTGGCACTCCTATAAAGTTAAAAGAGGGGATTCTGTCTCTAAAATAGCGCTGGATTTCTCGGTTTCAATGGACGCCATCATTGCCTCGAACGGGATAACAAACGCCAGGTCTTTAAGAGAGGGCGAGGTTTTACGCATCCCCAACATGGACGGTATTCCTTATACAGTGGCAAGAGGCGACAGCCTTTTCTCAATCTCCCAATCCATGGGAGTGCCCCTTGAAGCCATTCTGGACGCCAATGACATACAGAGCGATGTGATAAGCGCTGGTACAACACTGTTTATTCCCGGAGCCAGGATGAACAGGGACGATCTCAGGTTGGCTTTGGGCGAGCTTTTCATATATCCCGTGAAGGGAGCGAGGCTGAGTTCCCCGTTTGGCTGGCGCAACGACCCCTTCACAGGAGTCAGGCGGCACCACGCGGCGCTTGATTTGTCGGCGCCCCAGGGTACCCAGATCAGAGCCGCTATGGACGGAAGAGTCACGCTTGTGAGTTTCGACAGAACATACGGAAACTATATCATCATGACCCACTCCGGCGGCTTTCAGACCATGTACGCCCATCTTCACAGCTTCGCCGCGAAACAGGGAGATTATGTTTCCCAGGGCGCGTTAATCGGAACCGTAGGCAGTACCGGGTACAGTACAGGGCCTCACCTCCATTTCGCTGTTTTCAAAAACGGCAGGGCGGTGAATCCACTTGATTTTCTGAATCCTTCCAGATAAAATGGAGATAGTATGCGCAAACTTGTGCTGATTCTCATCGCGTTTATCGCGGTTGTTACTTTTTTGAGGGCTTTTGACAATTATTCCCGTGTTGGTGCCGGGGAAATTAATACGATACAATACAGTTCCATTGGAACTGTTTCCATACCGGTGGAATGAAGTATGACTTTTGAAAAAAAATCGACTGTTGTAACAGAAGAACAGTCTTTCGAAACCGTACTTGATTCAGCCTGTGAACGCCTTCGTGAAAAACATGTCCAGTATTCCATCCGGCGTATCAGGGAAATGGACGAAGAGCTGACCAGAATTGAGAAAGAGCTGAACGAGTTTATTGGCGCGTTTACAGGCAAAGCGGATTCTTGTTAGTTTTCTGTCTCATCCAAATGACAAAATATATTGCTGGGTTAAATTAGTTATTACAACTCCTAAGATAAGCCCCGAACAACTACAAAGCCCCCTATGCACACATACCGCGCTAACTTACCTTTTTTGCGGTTTTTCTATACTATGATAGTATTGGGGAACAGTAATTCATGGATAAGAATCTAAAACAAAAAAGCCGGGAATTTACCATTAAGGTGGTACTTCTCTCCAAACAGCTTTCATCTAGAAAAAAAGAAACTGTCATGTCCGAAGAACTGCTCCGTGCGGGGGCGGCGATTGGAACAGAACTCGCGAAGGCGGAATGTTCCCTGAACAAAAATGATCAATTTGCCAAATTTTACAAAGCTCTCCAAAACTGCGCAGAAACCAGGTTTTGGCTTGAATTACTTAACGGAACAGATCACATAACGGAATTCGAATTTAAAGATACCATGAAAGACTGCGAAGAGCTTGGGAGAATGCTAATGGCTCAAATGAAAGCTTTCAAAGCATCTTAAAGAAAGCTCCTCCGCCAACCGCTAAACTGCCTTGGATTTAATTGTGATCGCCAATATTTGATCTTACATGCAAGGACATTATTAGTTATATCTGTTAGATACATCATAGAAGCTACCCATAATTTAAAGCCCTTTAATTTTTACCTTTGCAATTCTTTGCTCCGTAAAGAATTATAAAGGTTAGATAGGTACTGACCCGTTTTGAAGGTTTAAGATAATAAAAAGTCTGACAGTCATCTTACAAATCGGGTACTGTCTGATTGATTAAGTTTTGACGATCACAATTTAATCCCTTACCGTCATTCACTTCCCGGATTCCCGCCGAAAGATCCCTCTTACCGTAGCGCATGTTTCACCGAGAGTTTCATGTTTGACTTTTGTAATATCAAATCGCAATATTTTAAATACCAGTTGAATGAAAAAGCCAATCGCGACTACGGAAATGACGGTTCCGACTCCGACCATACCGCCCAAAAACCAGCCAACCGTTGTCGCGAATAATTCAACCAATAAGCGGCAAAGGCCCACAGGCAATTTTGTTTTTCGGGTCAGCACAACCATCAGATTATCTCTCGGCCCGACTCCAAACGATGATTTTATGTAAAAATATGTAGCTACGGAAATAAGAATGATGCCTGTGAGCAGCATTACAATTCCGGTTATAAAATTATTTGCGATTGGAATAAAACCAAATAGCATAATTAAGTCTATAAATATTCCGATCACAAAATTATTGGCTATAGTTCCAAAACCCAGCTTTTCTCCCAAAAGCGTTACGATTATTACTATCACAAACCCCGTAATAATTGACGCGACTCCTATGGTCACCCCGGTTGTGGTGGCAAGTCCGACATGGAAAACATCCCATGGAGCGTAGCCTATGTTCGCTTTTATGGTTATGACAATTCCCAGGGCATAAAGAATCAGCCCTATCATCAAATTCAAGAGGCGCTCAAGCAAGTATTTCAATTAACATCTCCGGGTAAAAAGTTAGCTCGCATGGCGCTGATTAAACGCCAAGCCTTGCGCCGATGAAATCACGCTCGCCGTTGCAGAACGCCTTCCAGTCCAGGGCTTTTTTCGCCTGACGCTGGAGCCGGGTGACCGCAAGGATTCCGCTCCCTGTTTGAATCAGTATTCCCTTTTTCGCGTCTGTACCCAAAACCGTGCCGGCTGCCGCGTCAGGCGTGAATGCCGGCGCTGAGGCGTCCATAAGCCCGGCCTCCAGAATAAAAAGCAGATGTCCGTTAAGCGGAGTAAACGAGAGGGGCCAGGGCGTATAAGCCCTCACCTGGGCGTCGATTTCAACGGCGCTTTTGCTCCAGTCAATAAGTCCTTCTTCCTTTTTTATTTCGCGGCAGTAAACCGCTTCGCCTTTCTGTTGAACCGCGGCGGCAGCTTTCGAATCGAAATCCAAAAGAAGCTCCCTCAGAAGGATGGCCGCCTTCTCTCCTGCGGTTTCGCTTAAAGAGAGGGTTGTTTCCCGTCCGGATAGCCTTAACTGCTCTGCCGCAAGAATGTCGCCGCTGTCCATTTCCGCCGCCAGTCTTTGAATGCAAATCCCGGTTTCTTTTTCCCGGGCAAGAATCACCGCCGGAATCGGGGAAGCGCCCCGATATTTGGGAAGAAGGCTGGGGTGAATATTTATCCCACCAAGTGGGAAAAGGGCCAAAAACCGCGGCCCGAAAATACGCCCATAAGCAAAAGACACAAGCAAGTCCGGATTCCGGGCGGCCGCATCTTCCCGTGCCGATGCGTCGAGTTTTTCGGGCTTTAGCTGGGGTATGGGCGGAAAACCTCTCTCCCCGCGGATAAGGTCAAGCTCGGCGGCGGCGGCTGAAACATCGGTGGGTTCACCCTGCCGCGAATGAGAGCGGCTTCTCCGGCTGTCGGGATTGGTAAGAATTCCTGCAAGAGAGACTCCCCTCCCCTCCAGTTCAAGAGAGGAAACGGCTCTCAGGGAAGGAACGGCAATAACCGGACTCCCCGCAAAAAGAATCCTCATTTTGTGGCCTTGCGTTTATATTTATTCAAGATTTTCTCATATTTAGCGAGGATGCGGTTTCTCTTATCTTCAGAAATTCTGTCTATAAAGAGTATCCCTTCCAGATGATCGTACTCATGGAGTATCACTCTGGCCAAAATACCCTGAGCTTCAATAATGAAGGGACGGCCCTTTTCGTTCCAGGCCTGTACTTTGACTGCCTTTGGCCTTATAACATCGGTATAAATACCGGGGATGGAAAGGCACCCTTCTTCGTATTTTAAGGTTTCCTGGGAAGTCTCGATAATTGAAGGGTTGATAAAAATCCTGGGGATATCCCCTTCCACATGCACAGCAAAGATTCGCTCATGAAGCCCAATCTGCGGACCCGCAAGACCAATCCCATCCCCCAAATGGAGAGCGTTAAGCAGATCCTCCGCGATTTTGCAATATTCCGGGCCGATCTTTTTCACCGGCGGGGCTTTTTGCCGCAAAGCTTCGTTTCCAAGGATTAGAATTTGCATAATGTGAATATATAGAAAATTTCATCCTGCCGCAAGAAGAAAATATCGAGCCAAGTCAGCCTGTTAATTACTTCTTTCCCGAATGCAGTACAAATTCCATCTGATCCGATTTCTGCTTGATAAGGCTGTACCAAAGTACTTTCTTTTTGGGGATTTCGGAGCTGTTGCGGCCCATATTCCTTAGTTTTTCATATACTGTAACAGCGTTTTTGGCGGCCTGCCACGCCTTGAAGTAATTCCCGTGGAAAATTTGCGGGGCTCTGTTATCAATTTCCCTGTCGATTGTCTCCAGATAGGCGGTCAGGAGCATATCGTACTTATCGGTAACGCCCTTCAGGTAATCAAGAATAAGACGTTCAAAGTTGGGTATCGCTTCAATCAGGGAAATAAAGGTCTTAAGCAGATTTACCGCCGCGGAATAATCCTCATCATATAGATAAGCTTTGGTAGCCATGCGGCAAAGCTGGGTAAACGACTCGTTGGTAATGGTCTGCATGCCGTTTATGGAAGCTGCGGGCGTGACCGAAAACTTTGGCATCACCTGGGCGGCTTTGGCAATCAGGTTCATCATGTTCTGAAATATCCGCTGCTCCCAAAGGTTTTCTTTTATCGCTCCAAAGAGCTGCACCATCTCCTCGCTGAATTTTTCCTTGTACTTGTCATCGGCTTTGAATACCGCCTCACACGAGGGGATCTGAACTCCCTTGAATTCTATCTGACCGGTATCCAGGAAATAAATGGCGTTGGCCCGGAAAAGCGCACAAGGGTCCTTTTCGTTTTCCTTCATGAAATTCATATAGACCTGTTTGGCGATCATGACCCGGGATTCTTTGCCGGACAGTTCGTTTGCTCTGGTCTGAAGGCGCGCACCTGAGTTAAGAAGGAAACCCGCAAGGTTCCCCTGCTCCGTTATTATTAGGGGGCTCTGGGTATTTCCGCCGGTAATACCCGCGGATACCTTAAAAAGAGGAAGCGCTTCGGCGTTCCCTTCTCTTTTGGTGGGAATCTTGGGGTCATTCACTATATTGGTTTTGCCGAAATAGTCCGTGATTGCCAGCGTAACGGTAAGGGCGTCGGTGGCAGAGGCGGCGACAACAACCACCTCATCGCCGCGTTCCCGCTGGCTCATGGCCTGGCAGGCAGTGGCTATGCGGCGGGCTCCGGTATTCATCGCCTGGTCCAGGGTATGCATCATGGAAAGGTTTTTCCTTGAATCCATACAGAACTGGGTATATCCGTGAATATCCAGCATGGCGATGTAAAGGTTGGAAATCTGAAGTGTGTCCTTCATATCCCCCGCGTCCGGGAACTTGCTGTCAGGAATAACAAGTTCCTTCCATAGCCGGAGATGGGTTTCCTTTGCCATACTCGCGAAAAAGCCCCAATTCAGCTTCTTAATAAGCTCAAAGGCCCTCATAATAACCGGAAAAGTTCTCTGACTTTTGAGTATTGGGGCAGCTAACTCTTTCAACTGCGAAAATTTGAAAATTTCTTTCGTCATTATCTTATCACAGAAAAAAGAAAATAACTCATATTCGGAAGTATTCTCCGTATACTCTGTCAAGTCCTTCACTTGTCATACCCCTTGGATTTACACACTAGCACAAATTGGAAAATATTTATAGGGGGAGGAAATCGCAAAACTAACCGGGTTTTGTACTTCGCCCGGGGGGACAGCAAAAAAACAGTACTTTTGTAGTAAAACTTGTTTTTAAAATTATTTTTATTTATCTAGAAAATAGGCCTTGCTTGCATTATATTATTATGTAGAGGGTTTATGGAAACAGCAGCATCACTAAATGACTCCGGCATAGCATTAACCGAAGCAAATCGGCCTTGTGAAGCCATTTCCCTGTTCCGCAAGGCACTAATCATAGAACCACAAAACCCATTACTTTGGCTGAATCTTGGTATCGCCCAGCAGAAAACCGGAGAATACGAAGATGCCCTGAAAAGTTTCCGAAAAGCCGTTTCCATCGACGATGACGTATCAGACGCGTGGGGTTCCATGGGTCATATTTACTACGAATTGGAGCAATTTGACTCTTCCGAAGAATGTTACCGTATGGCGCTGGAAAGGGAACCCAATTCTCCCAAAATATGGAATAACCTTGGAGTATTATTCTTTTCCGAGGGAAATTATGAAGACGCGCGTTATTGCTTTGAAGAAGCATTAAGTCTTTTACCTTTATATTATGACGCGATTTTCAATCTTCGTGATACCTGCAGGGAGCTAAAGGACTTCCGGGCAGCGGCAGAATTTGAACGCATGCTCAATGAAAATTCTATACATAGCAGAAATAACCGGTAAAGCCGGAATTTTCGCGTTAAAACACTGTCTCCCGGAATTAAAGAGGGAGAAAAAACCGGATATAATCATAGCTTGTGCAGACGGCGCCACCGGCGGAAACGGTCTGGGAAGGAATCATGCGGCATACATTCGTAAAATGGGGGTGAATGTCCTCACCACCGGGGAATGCTGCTTCTACAAGAAAGACCTCACAGAAAATTTCGGAAAGATCCCCTATGTTTTAAGACCGGATAACCTCAATATCGAAGCTCCTGGCTCAGGTTCCAGGGTATTTAAATGCGATTCCGCGTCCCCGCAAAACCAAAAAGTGGCGGTTGCCGTGCTTTTGGGTCAAAGCGGGTTCGGCAGGCTTCACAGCAACAATCCCTTTTCCTGCCTCCCCGCGCTTATGGAAAGGCTGCGCCGGGAAACCCCATTTATAGTCATCGACTTCCATGCCCAGGCAACCGCAGAAAAGCAAACCTTTTTCGCTATGGCGGACGGTTCCTGTTCGGCAGTTTTCGGTTCACACACACGGGTACAAACGGCGGACGAGAGAATCCTGCCGGGGGGAACCGCCGTCATAACCGACGCGGGCCGCACCGGAAGCGCGGAAGCCGTTGGAGGATGCGACCGGGAATCCAGGATCAGGGAGTACCTCACCGGAATTCCCGACTGGACCAAGGAAGCCTGGGAAAAACCTGAACTCCAGGGGCTTTTTGTGGAACTTGCCGAAAACGGAAAAGCAATCGCGATAGAAAGGCTCCGTATCGCAGTTCAAGCGCCTTCCCATGAAGAAGAAAAAGACCTTCCCGAAGAATAAACTGTTGCCTTATGAACATCCAATTGTTATATTAAAAGTGAGCCCTGAAAACGCACAAAAGCGGAGGGCTCTGAACCGCTCGTATGAGGGTTCAATACAGACCGGGCCGTAAGGCCGGCAAAGGAGTTTCCTATGAAAGGAACAGGATTTTATGGGTCAGGAGGCCCGATCGATCTGGGAACCGTCTTCGATGAGATTTTCGAGGCGGCGCGCAATTTTCAGGATGAATTCCGCAAGAATTTTAATCCCCCCGGCAATGACCATCCACACCCAAATGGTCACCACCATGGCGGCCACCCGCACGGAAATGGCTGCGGAGGCAGACGGCACGAAGGCCGTTCATGGGTTTTTGACGATAACACCGATTACTATCCGGGTTATTCCTATCCGCCCATGAACGTATTTATGACCAGTGACAGGAGCATGATCTTCGAGTTCGCTCTCGCCGGATTCGACGAGAAGGACATAAGCCTCACATTCCAGGGTGATTACATGGTGTTTTCCGCGGCGCTGCCGCCGAATGACGCCGTTCCCGATGAGAACATCCGCTATTTCAAGCGCCGTCTCAAAATGAAGAACATTGACAGACAAAAATACTTTGTTCCCCTGGATAAATACGCCCAGGAAAGCGTGAAGGCCGTTTTCCGGAACGGCATACTCCGGGTTACAATCCCTCCCAAGGAGGAACAGGATCAGAGTAACGGGATTAAGATTGAAATAGTCTCAGAGGATTAGTACCCGCCTGCTTTACCGCCGGTTAAAAGCGCCACTGCGGAACTTGTTCCTATGCGCTCACAGCCGGCGGTAATAAATTTCTCCAGATCTTCACGGGTTTTTACACCGCCCGCAGCTTTAATTTTCACGCCGCTTCCGATGTTTTCTTTAAATAATAGCACATCCTCAATTAAGGCCCCGGCAGTGCCGAAGCCGGTTGAGGTTTTGATAAAATCAGCTCCGGCATTGGTAACAACTTTGCACATCCGGATTTTTTCTTCCTGTGTCAAATAACAGGTTTCAACAATCACTTTGAGGATTTTATTTCCCGCTACTTTTTTAAGCGCGGCAATTTCGCTTTCCACCTTGTCAAAAGCGCCGTTTTTGACATTCCCGATATTGATGACCATATCAAGTTCACCCGCGCCTTCAGCCAGAGCAAGCTCGGCCTCCCGCAGCTTGACGGCGCCGGTATTGTAACCAAGAGGAAACCCGATCACCGTACAGATATTAATCTTTTCCCGAAAAACATTATGGATGGGCTTTACATAAGACGGCGGAACACAGACCGAGGCGGTCCTGAAAGTGATCGCCTCGGTACAGAGTGTCTCGATTTCCGTCCACGAAGAAACCGCCTTGAGCAGGGTATGATCGATATACCGAAAGATTTCCTCATTGGTCATGGAAAAACAAATCCTATATGACAGCCAGCAAAATAAAGTTCAGCAAGAACAATAGGGTAGCTCCAAACAGAATCGGATGCACCTCATGGAATTCCTTCTTGCAGATCTTCACGAGACAGTAGAATATAAATCCTGCCGCGATACCGTAGGAAATATTGTAGGCAAAAGTCATAATTGTAACGGTAAAGAATGCGGGAACCGCGTCTTCCAATTGTTTCCAGCGTATATCCGCGAAAGCTTCGGCCATCAGGACTCCGACAATAATGAGTACGGGCGCTGTGGCCTCGGAGGGAACCATACCAAAAAGCGAAGCGAAGGGCAGGCAGAGAAGGAATAGAGCCGCCACAATAACCGAAGTAAAACCGGTGCGGCCGCCTTCACCAATTCCAGACGCGCTTTCGATGTAAGTGGTCGTGTTTGATGTACCAAACAGCGCGCCAAGGGAGGTTGCGGTAGCATCCGCGAACAAGGCCTTGTCCATGCGCGATTTGAAACCTTTGGAGTTGGCAAGGGCCTTTTCGTCCGCTTCATCAAAGATACCGGTCTTGCGCCCGGTTCCGATGAATGTACCGATGGTATCAAAAGTATCGGCAAGGCTGAAGGCAAAGATGGTTATAAGTACGATGGGAACCATCGCGGCGCCTTTGCCGAAAAGACTGTTGAGGCCAACCTCGCCGAAGAACGCGAAAGATACATCGCTAAAACCGGAAAGCGCCGACATGTCAAAGAGTCTTTCGGGGATCTTTGTAACGCCCATGGGAATACCAATCAGGGTTGTGGCGATAATACCGATGAGCAGCGCTCCCTTTACTTTAAGTACCAGCAGCACAACGATGATAAGAAGGCCGATTGTCGAAAGGAGCGGGCCAGCGGCGTTAAAGTGAGCAAGTTCGGGGACCGCGGCGGCGCCGGGGGTAAAACCTTCCAGCGTCGACACGAAGTTGATTAAACCGGCGTTTTTTACACCTATGTAAGCGATGAATAGGCCGATACCGCCGCCAATGGCCAATTGCAGCGATCTTGGAATAGCTTTTATGATCGCTTTGCGTACTTTTGTTACAGTGATTATTATATTGATGATTCCGCAGATGAAGACCATCGCAAGAGCTTCCTGCCAGGCGAAGCCCAGGCCAAAGCAGACGGAAAATGTAAAGAAGGCATTTAGACCCATGCCCGGCGCGACTGCGTACGGCACATTCGCAAACAGACCCATGACGAGGGTTCCGACTGCGGTGGCGAGAATTGTCGCCACAAATACACCGCCCCAGTTCATACCGGATGCCGAAAGAATACTTGGGTTAACAAACATGATGTACGCCATTGTGAAGAAGGTCGTCAGTCCCGCGACCATCTCTGTGCGGACGTTTGTCCCTTTTTCTTTCATCCCAAAAAACTTTTCCATTAAAAACCTCCCATCGAAATTTAGTCATTTTCAAAAACTACGAACCCCATGTTCGTGTCAGTTTTGAAAATAGACATGGATTACTAATTATGCCCACAAAAGCTTTTGCGGTCAACAAAAACTTAATGGTTAAAAGTAAAAAATAAAAAAGCCTGATCGCTGCGCTGTGAAAAATGCGATCAGGCCTGATTCGGTTACAACCGGGAATTACTCTTTATACAAGGGAAGAGGCACATACTTGGTATGGAGCAACTCATGGGCCTTATGGCCATTGGGCTCACCCAGAAATTCCTTGTAAACCTGGTCTATGAATGGGTTTTGGTGAGAACAGCGATACTTGGACTTTTCATCGTCGCTGTAAATCCCCGCGGCTCTCTGCTTGCGGATCTCGTCGGTACAGCCGTAAGGCTGGCCGCCGCCGCCAATGCACCCGCCACGGCAGGCCATGACTTCCACAAAGTGATAAGGGACTTCCTTTCCGGAATCTCTGGCTTCGCGGATCTTTTTAAGGACAGCCTCAATATTGCCCATCTGGTGGGCAACCGCGATGCGGATTTTCGATCCAAGGCCGTTTCCGAGATCCTTGCCAAAGTCAACTTCCGCTTCCTTGACCCCTTCAAGACCTCTTACCGGCTTGAAATTCACATCCCCCAGCTCTTTTTTGGTTACCAGGAAGTAAGCACTGCGAACCGCGGCTTCCATTACACCGCCAGTAACGCCAAAGATGGTTCCAGCGCCGGTATACGGCCCCAGCGGATTATCCGCTTCCTCATCGTCAAGCTTAAGGATTTCAATACCAGCCTGTTTAATCATCCGCGCCAACTCTCTTGTGGTAATGACAATATCAACATCCCAGCCAAAACCGGCGCTCTTCATGTCGTCGTTCCGGTGGCTTTCCCACTTCTTGGCGGTACAGGGCATCACGGAAACAGAATAGACCTTGCCGGCGTCAACTTTCGCTTTTCCGGCCCAGTAGGCTTTGATCATTGCGCCCATCATCTGCTGGGGAGACTTCGCGGTCGAGAAGTTGGGAATCATATCGGCGAAATATTTTTCCATGTAATCCACCCAGGCCGGGCAGCAGGAAGTAATCAGGGGAATAGAACTGCCTTTTTCCGTAAGGCGTTTGACTAGCTCAGTCCCCTCTTCCATTATGGTGAGGTCGGCGGAAAAGTTTGTGTCAAATACGGTTTTGAAGCCCAGCCGGCGAAGCGCGGCGTAGATCTTTTTGGTGAAGACTGTTCCCGGAGACAGGCCGAATTCTTCCGCGAGGGCGACGCGTACCGCCGGCGCGATTTGTACCACCGGATGAATGTCCGGGTTTTGCAGGGCAGACCACACCGTTGCGGTATCGTCCCGCTCATATATAGCGCCAACCGGGCAGTGAGCGGCGCACTGGCCGCACTTGATACAGGGACTTTCACCCAGGGGAGCATCAGCCGCGCTGGCGATGCGTCCCTTGATGCCGCGGCCAAGAAATTCGATGGCCCAGACATTCTGCACATCCTGGCAAACCTTCACGCAGCGGCCGCAGCGGACACACTTTTCGGGGTTCAATACGATGGCGGGGTTTGAATCGTCTATGGGAAGGTTTTCGGTGATCTTTTTAAACCTGGCGTCCCGAATTCCGAAATCCGCAGCCAGGGTCTGGAGTTCGCAATTGTTGTTCCTGGGGCACTGGAGGCAGTCGTCGGGATGATTGCTTAGAATCAGCTCCACCATGGTACGGCGGGTAGAGATGATTTCCGGATCATGGGTGATTATGTCCATGTTCTCCGTCACCGGAGTCGTACAGGCTCTGGCCATACGGGGAGAACCGGGGCCGGCGGTGCGTACAATACAGATACCGCAGGAGGCCCAGGGGGGCAGATCCGGACTGTAACAGAGGGTTGGAATCTTTACATTAACTTTTTTCGCCGCTTCCAGAATGGTAATGTTATCCTCAACCTGAAGGGCTTTTCCGTTTATTTTGATGTTGACCATGATCTTCTCCTATGCCTTTAGTACCGCGCCGACTTTACACGCATTGGCGCATTCGCCGCATTTGAGACACTTTTCAGCATCGATTCTGTAAGGCGGCCGCTTTTTGTCGGGATATTTCGCGGCATCTTCCGCTATTATGCAATTGGCCGGGCATTTTTTGGCGCAGAGGCTGCAGCCGATACATTTTTCGGGAATAATCGAAAACCGCAGCAAACTCTTGCACTTTCCGGACCGGCACTTCCTGTCCCGAATATGCTCCAGGTACTCTTCCCTGAAATTCTTTATTGTGGAAATAGTCGGATTCGGCGCTGTTTGGCCTAACGCGCAGAGGGAAGCTTTGGACATGGCCTTGCTGATGGTTTCCAGTTTTTCCAGGTCGCTTTCCTCACCGTTGCCGTTGGCGATCTTCTGAAGGAGATGCAGAAGCTGAGATGTGCCGATACGGCAGGGGGAGCACTTTCCGCAAGACTCGTCAACACAGA
>Ga0209755_10002335_pt1 | contig 26401 bp, 19 predicted proteins | sample TergutCo191P1_FD_187301 | JGI IMG/M metagenome (GOLD analysis project Ga0209755, IMG submission 187301) | Cornitermes sp. P1 segment gut microbial communities from Petit-Saut dam, French Guiana - Co191P1 (SPAdes) (version 2) | ecosystem: Host-associated > Arthropoda: Insects > Digestive system...
CCATTATGGAAAGACAGAAGTATGGCAAGTACAATATTTTCTGGAAAAAACAATTACGATTTTTGGAAATGTATCTTTGAAACAGCAAAAACAACAGATGGAGCATCGGTATTGTTGAAGCCGCTAAATTTTGTAGAAATGATAAAAGAATAATCAATTATCTATATTTACCAACAAGGGGCACCTCCCATGAATATCCAAACCATCGGTCTTTTCGTAACCGACCTCGAAAAAATGGTAACATTCTACCGTGATATAATCGGTTTGGAAACAAACTGGAAAAAAGGTGAACCAAACGCCGAGTTTAAAACTGGTGAATGTAAGCTGATCGTGTACGGACGAAAAGATTTTGAAAGAATGACATCGCAGGAATATAGCTATCCAAAAGATATTAATGGTACAATGGAAATAGCTTTCGAAATGAAAACTTACGATGATGTGGACAAAGAGTATAAAAGGTTAACGGACTTGGGTGTTAAAAGTATTTTCTCGCCGACAACAATGGAATGGGGACAGCGAACAAGTTATGTTGCCGACCCGGAAGGGAACTTAATAGAAATAGGTTCGTTTGTAAAATAGGAGAATTATCATGTGTAAACTCGAATCAATCCTTACCGACATCACCACCCTCTCCATCACCGCAATCGTTAACGCAGCGAACTCTTCTCTCATGGGCGGCGGCGGTGTTGATGGCGCGATTCATAGGGCGGCGGGAGAGGAGCTGTTTAAAGAGTGTGTGAAGATCGCGGAGAGTCGCCGCCCGGGTGAGGCGTGTCCGGCGGGAGATGCGGTGATCACCGGCGCGGGGAAGTTGCCTGCTAAATATGTTATTCATACTGTGGGACCGGTTTGGTACGGAGGCAAGAGGGGAGAGCCGGAGCTGCTTGCTTCTTGTTACAGGAAGAGTTTGCTTTTGGCGCGGGATAATGGAATCGAGAGTATTGCTTTTCCGAATATTAGTACGGGTATTTACGGTTATCCAAAGGATAAAGCGGCGGAAATCGCAATCAATACGGTTCGTGAGACGTTAAATGAAACACCATGTGTAGAAAAAGTTGTTTTTGTCTGCTTTGATCGGGAGAATTATTCTTTGTATCAGGAATTAATTGGCGGGATATGATATTATAAAAATCAAATGATAATCTCCGCTTCGCGCCGAACAGACATTCCCGCCTGTCATTCAGAATGGTTGATGGACTGTATTAAAGAAAAATTTGTTTATGTAAAAAATCCGATGAATAATCGCCAGATCAGAAAAATAAATCTTGAGCCTGAAGAAGTTGATTGTATTGTTTTCTGGACGAAAAACCCGAAGCCTATGCTTGATAAAATTCAGTATTTAAGTGAGTATGCGTTTTATTTTCAATTTACGCTTAATCCTTATGATAATGATATAGAAACAAGATTGCCTCCTAAAAAAGAATTGATCGAAACATTTCAGAAATTATCTGATATGATTAGTTCGCGAAGAATTATCTGGAGATATGACCCGATTTTGATAAATGAGCGTTATACGATTAATTATCATATTGAAAAGTTCGCGGAATATTCCGCGGAATTAAAAGGTTTTACGGAAAAAATAATTATCAGTTTTATCGATTTTTATAAAAAAATTAATCAGAATATAAAGTTACATGGTATTACAGAAATTACATCAGAAGAAAAAAATATTTTGGCGGAAAAATTTTCAAAAATTGCGCATGAAAATTATTTTTCAATCAATACTTGTGCCGAGGATATCGATTTTTCAAGGTATAATATTGGGCACGCAAAATGTATTGACGATGATTTAATTTCAAAAATAATTGGTTGTAATTTACCGGTAAAAAAAGACAAAAACCAGCGTCTTGAATGTGGCTGTATTAGTTCGGTCGATATCGGCGAATATAATTCCTGTTCTAACGGTTGTATCTATTGTTATGCAAATTAAAGTTATAATTACCTTAACACGCGTATAGCAAATATTAACCTTTACTTTACAAATTCAAAGTATATACCTTAAAATTAAACATTGAAAAGCAGCTTGGATTAATTGAAAGAATAAGATTGCCTGAAATAAATTGTAAACTTATTTTTATTAAAAAGTGGAGATGACAGGATAAATGAAGACATTCTTCCGTAAAATGTTTTTTAAACGCGGTAATTTTTTATTACTCTCATCAATCATTCTGCTTCTTATTTTTACGATCGGAGGAATTGTTTTTGTTAATTTAATGAGCCGCATTATGGTTGATAATGTCAGACAGGATTTGATAATGACGCTTGAGCTTGAACGGCTTAAATTGGCGGTATCGATTAACAGTGAAATTGCTATTGTGCTGAAAATGGCGGAATCTCCTCTAATTAAAAGATATTTTTCTAATCCGCGTAATGTTGAGCTTGAAAGAATTGCTTTTGAAGAATTCGCCGCGTATCGGCGCGTTATTTCCGAGAATTCAATTTTTTGGGTGAACGATACCGATAAAATATTTTATACTAACGCCAATGAAACATACTTAATTGATCCTGACATTCCCGAAAATTACTGGTATCCGATGACTCTTTACGAAACCGAAATTTACAATTTTAATATAAATTATAATCCTGATTTAAATCTGACAAATCTTTGGATTAACGCTCCTGTATTTGACGCTAATAAAAACGCGATTGGTATTGTCGGCACGGGAATTAATCTTTCTGATTTTATTAATCCGATATATAATGATTCTTCCGGAAAAGCGAATATGTATTTCTTTAATGCCGCGCGTGAAATTACCGGAGCGAGAGATATCGCTCTTGTTGAAAATAAAACCGGCATTAATGAAGAGCTTGGAAATGATTTTTTAAATATTCTCAATGAAATTGATAATATTAAAGGCGATGAAGTTAAACATTTTTATTCTGCGGGGATGAAAGGCGTCGCGGTCATCGGCGCTGTTAAGGAGCTTAACTGGTATATTGTTGTTGTTCAGCGCGTAAGCGTTATCAATTCTCTGCAAACCGGCATGACTGTTCTTTTTGCCGCGATCATGATCGTTATGATAATAATCGTTTATTCTGTTTTTGCCGTTCAGGAACTTAAACTCGGGAAAGCGCGCGCGGAAGCGGCGAGAGGAGCGGTTGTATCGAGTCTTGAGTACGCGGGTATTATTCAACAAAATATGCTCCCTTCCAATAAAATATTTCAAACTACATTTTCCGATTATGGGATTGTCTGGAAACCGCGCGACATAGTAGGCGGCGATATCTACTGGATTAAAAATTTCGAAGAAGGCGCTGTTCTCTGTGTCTGCGACTGCACCGGACACGGCACGCCGGGTGCTCTTTTATCTATGCTTGTCGTGGCGACATTTGAGGCGACAGTGACAGAATATAATTACAAAGATACGGCTCAAATTATTTGGGAATTGGAAAGGAAACTTATTGCTACGTTAAACGCAAAAAGTATCAATAATGAAGATACAAACGGTTTGAATATTAAAGACGGCTGCGATCTTGTCGTAGTGTATATCGGTATAGACGGAAATGTTCATTCTTCTTCATGTCATACTCACATTTTTGTTTGTGACGGAAAAGATGTTTTGCAGATTAAAGGGCAAAAAATATTTGTCGGCGAAGGCAGAATTAAAAGCAAAGATGAAATTCAAACTAAATATTTTACTCCCGATCCGGGAAATAAATTTTATATCGCTTCTGACGGCTTATTTGATCAGCCGGGAGGCGAGGAATCCGTTCCTTTCGGTTATAATAAATTTAAAAAGATTATTCTGGAAAATCATAACGAAAGCCAATCTGTTATTTGTGAAAAGGTATGGTCGGCGTATGAAAAGCATCGCGGTGAAATTTCAAGAGTCGATGATTTTGAGTTAATTGGTTTTAAACTGAAAAACGCCGTCCGGAAATGGGATTAAAAGGAGCTAGTATGGATCTATTTGAAAAAGAACAGCGCGTTTACGAAGATGCGTTTAATCATGTCAATGAAGTTCGTAATGGGACGCAGATAAGCATTGATGCTTTTGAAACGCTTGCGAAAGAGTACGGAAAACTGCTAAGACATGTCCGCAGGGTTACAAAAATATCCGATAAAAACACTATTGATTTGTTTGCCAATAATGTGGACTTAAAAGGCAAGGTTCATTTCGATACCTTAACGGGTATTTACAACCGGCGGTATCTTGAAGAAATGTTAAAGCAAAATATAAAAGAATTGTCAAGTTCTGCCAGGGTGTTGAGTCTGATAATGCTGGATGTCGATTTCTTTAAAAAATTTAACGATACTTACGGTCACAACGAAGGCGATAATTGTCTGCGAATTGTCGCGGAAACTATTTCGCAGTGCGTGTTTCGGGAAGACGATTTCGCGGCGCGTTACGGCGGCGAGGAATTCGTTGTCGTTCTGCCATACACGGATAAAGAAGGCGCTTGTTTTACAGCGGACAAAATTCTTCAATCGATCAGGGATCGTAAAATTCCCAATGAAAGAAGCGAAGTTGCCGGCATTGTTACGGTTTCAGTCGGAGTTACAACAATTAATGTTAAACATGATCATAATGGTTTGGATTACATCAAGTGCGCCGACAAAGCTCTCTATCAGTCAAAGCAGAGCGGACGTAACAAATATACTTTTATCGAATATGAAGAATAAAACTTTAATTTGCCAACATATGAGCCCTATGTTAGAATATACAAGGGGGTAAGGGATGGCTTTTTATTTAGAGAGGCAGCAAACTGTTTCAACGCCGTATGTTTTAGTTGATGAAGCGAAGGGTTATATGATGATGGATGGGCGCAGCTTCCATGAAAACACATCGGAATTCTTCAGCGGGATCGATGCATGGCTGGATAATTATCTTTTAACAGATTTTAAAAATTTTACTTTTGACTGCTCTCTTAATTATTTTAACAGTTCTACCGTTAAAGCTCTGCTCAACATTATCTTAAAAATGGATAAATTCTCGTCACCGGAAAAAAAAGTTGTTGTAAACTGGATAACATTTAAGAATAACGAGATTGTTGTTGAATGCGGCGAGGACTTTAAAGAAGAAGTTACAAATTTAACATTTAACATAGTTATAAAAGAGAAAAGTAAACGTTAAATATTTACAAGAGAGGATTTTGCGATGATTATAGATATGATAAACTGGCACAGAATGTTAAACGACAAAAAAATTACCCTGATTTATTCGGGACCTCTGTGGTCCGAAGGTATCGGAGGGATTGCCGGAACTCTTAAAAAGAAATTAGAATTTGATAAAATGCCGATTAATACATCGCAGGAAGTATTCTCCGTGTTTGTGGAACAGATGAACAATATGCTGATGTATTCCGCGGAAAAAGAAATATTTAATGTTTCAGAAGAAGACTCTACGGAATCGCCGAAAGGGACGTTTGTTTTGGGTACTGTAAACGATACCGGCGATAAAAATATACCGGATAAAGAAAATAAAAAATATTTTATTCAAACCGGAAATGTTATGCGAAATTCCAGCGTTGAATTGGTAAAAAAAAGAATCGATCATTTAAACATGATGGATAAAACGGAATTAAGAAAATATTTTAAAGAGCAAATGCGGCTGGAAGACGACAATCCCGAAAGCAGGGGCGCAGGTCTCGGCTTTATCGAAATAGCGCGCAGGATCAGTTCTAAAATCGAATATGATTTTGATCCTTACGATGATGAGCGTAGTTTTTTCTCGCTGTATGTTACTATAGGAGGGAAGAAGGATGAATAAACCATTTAAAATGGAACGAGAAAAAACAGATCTTACTCCGCTTGTTATCATTGATGAAGAAAAAGGATACATGAAGTTTGAAGGAGAAAGTTATCACGAAAATGTAATTTCTTTTTTTGGCGGGATTAACGAATGGTTAAAAGGATTCTTGTTAACGGATTTTGATTCATTTACCTTCGACTGCGAGCTGGCTTATTTCAGCAGTTCTACCGTAAAAATTTTGATGAATATGCTGATAGATATGGATAATTCTCCGAACAGTAAAAAAATAACGGTCAATTGGATTACCGTAAAAAACAATGAAATCATAATTGAATGCGGAGAAGACTTTAAAGAGGATATGGAAAACATTACTTTTAACCTGATTATTAACGACAATAAGTGAATTTATGCTCTTTTGGTGTATATTTTACGGTAATGTACATATTATTTCTTGAAATAAACTACAATAAATTATACTAGATGTCTAAAAATCGAGCCTTTTTTTAACTTTTTCTTGCTTTTTTAACAATTAAGGAATAAAATTTTGGTAGCAAAATTATGAATAATTCAAAAGTGGCGATTTTCACTCTTTTTCTCACTGTGTTTCTGTGGTTTTTTTTAAGCTGTGAGGGATCGGCACAGTCATGTGCGGACAATTATCAGCAAATTTCTTTTAGAGATGTGCCCGGAATAACCAATGAAGAGATACGGGCAATCGAAACTCTTCAATTGAGATACGATAATTTTATTTATGGTATGCCTCTAAGCACCGAAGCGTTTATAAACCAGCGCGGCGAAGTGGGAGGTTATGCCGCTTTGTTCTGTGAATGGCTTTCGGGAATATTTAATATCGAATTTCAACCGCGTATTTTTGAATGGGCAGAATTACTCGAAGGCAAAGAATCGCGTAAAATTTCTTTTTCCGGCGAGTTGACGCCTACTCCTGATCGAACCAATGTTTACAGTATGACAAGCGGAATAGGTTCGCGCGTCCTTAAAATATTTTATCTGAACGGAAGCAAACCGATCGAAGAAATTATTAAGGAACGGCGTCTGCGCTGCGGTTTTGTAGAAGGCACAACTACAATTGAAGCGGTAACTTCGGAACTTAAAAGCGATTCTTTTGATATTGTTTTGCTGAGAGATGTCAGCTTTGTTTACAACGCGTTAAGAAACGGAACGATAGATGTCTTTTTTTACAGCGCCACAGCTGACGCGAATTTTATTCAATATCATGATATAATGTCAAGAAATTTTTATCCTTTAACATATCGTCCTGTTTCTCTTTCTACGCAGAATCCTGAACTTGAGCCTGTCATCTCTATTGTTGAAAAAATTCTGGAGGCGGGAGGAATGCGTTATCTGATATCGCTTTATAATAAAGGCGAAAAAGAATATTTAGTTTATAAATTGCATATGCGGCTTAACGAAGAAGAAAGAGAATATATTAAAAATAATCCTGTTATTCCGATTGGCGTAGACGCCGGAAATTATCCTGGATGTTTCTACGATCAGCGAGAAAAAAAATGGAGCGGCATTTCTTTAGATATACTTAATGATGTGTCAGCGTTAACAGGTTTGACTTTTAACCGGGTTAATGATGAAAACACAAAATGGTCGGATATTATTGAAATGCTCAGAAGAGGCGATGTTTTATTAACTCCGGAATTTTCGTATTCTAAAGAACGCGAAAATCATTTTTTATGGTCGTCTTCTTCGCAGATGATAGATTATTACGCGCTGATTTCCAATTATAATTTTCCCGATATTAAAGTCAATGAAGTGTTATACGTCAATGTCGGGCTTGTGAAAAATACCGGTTCTGCTTTTATTTTTAAAAAATGGTTTCCTGATCACTCGAATACTATTGAGTATGATAACACGGAAAAAGCTTTTGCCGCTTTGCGGCGCGGTGAAGTTGATATGGTTATGGCAAATCAAAGAAGGCTTTTATATTTAACCCACTATCTGGAACTGCCGAATTATAGGGCGAATATTGTTTTTGATTATGAGATTTATGTAAGATTTGGATTAAATAAAGATGAAGTTGTTCTGTGTTCCATTGTTGATAAAGCTCTCGCTCTGATTGATGTAAAAGGAATTTCCGATCAATGGATGCGCAGAACTTATGACTATCAGAAGAAGATGACGCAGATGCAGTTCCCGTGGTTTGTAGGCACATTGATTTTACTTTTTGGCGTACTTGTTCTTGTCGCGGTTATAATGTTTAAAAATTACCGTACAAGCAAGAGTCTGGAAAAGATCGTAAAAAAACGCACAAAAGAACTTGAACTTAAAACGGCTACACTGACCACATTGTTTGATTCAATTCCCGATCTTATTTTTACAAAAGATCTGGATATGCGTTATACGCAATGCAATAAAAGTATGGCTGAACATTTTAATTTTCGCAGAGAAGACGTTGTCGGAAAAACAGATTTAGTGCCTTACGGTCTTGATCCGGATATTTCGATGAGGCACAACAGTATTCTTAAAGAGGTTATTAAAGACAGTCAGATTCGAAAAACCGAAGGTCACTTGCCGCGTTTTAACGGAGACAGCCCTATTTTTGAGACAACTCACGCTCCGCTTATTTTTGACGGAAAGACGATTGGCGTTTTGGCTGTCGCGCGTGATATTACGAAACGAAAAGAAATGCAGGATGCCGCGTTTGCCGCTTCCCGCGCGAAAACCGTATTTCTCGCGAACATGAGTCACGAAATCAGAACTCCGATGAACAGCATTATCGGTTTTGCCGAACTTGCGCTGGACAATAATCTTCCGGCAAAATCAAAAGAATATATCATTAAAATAATTGAAAACACCGAAGGACTTTTGCGTATTATTAATGATATTCTTGATATTTCAAAAGTTGAATCGGGCAAAATGGAATTGGAAAATATTCCTTTTGATATGCATGAAGTTTTTACAAGCTGTAGAACGCTGATTACTCCCAGGGCAATGGAAAAAGGGCTTCAGGTGCATTATTACGCGGAACCTTCTTTTGGCAAAAAACCGTTAGGCGATCCGACAAGGCTTCGTCAGGTGCTTGTAAATCTTATGACTAACGCCGTGAAATTTACAAATGCCGGAATCATAAAACTATCCGCGGCGGTAATTGAAAAAACCGATTACACAATCAAGATTCATTTTACCGTAAAAGACAGCGGTATCGGCATGACGAAGGAACAAATTCAAAAAATATTCGATCCGTTTGTTCAAGCCGAAAGCGGCACTACGCGGAAATTCGGCGGTACGGGGCTTGGATTAAGTATAACAAAAAATATTATCGAAATGATGGGAGGTAAACTCACAGTTGAAAGCGCGCTGGGTATCGGCAGTAAGTTCAGTTTTGATCTTATTTTTAATACTGTAGAAGAAGAAGAGGAAGCGTCGCCGAAATTTATCCTGAGCGATTCTGAAAAACCCGTTTTTGAAGGCGAAATTCTGTTATGCGAAGATAACGCGATGAATCAACAGGTAATCAGCGAACATCTTTTAAGGGTTGGTTTGAAGACTGTTATTGCCGAAAACGGAGCGATCGGTTTAAACATTGTAAAGAATAGAATAAAAAATGGCGAAAAACTTTTTGATCTTATTTTCATGGATATTTATATGCCTGTAATGGACGGACTTGAAGCCGCTGCGAAAATTATCGAGCTTAACGCGGGAATTCCGATCGTCGCAATGACGGCAAATGTTATGACTAACGACAGAAATCTTTACAGTATGAATGGTATGCATGAATGTTTGGGCAAACCGTTCACATCGCATGAGTTATGGGGATGCCTGTTAAAATATTTTTCGCCTTTAAATGTCGAGCCCGTGAAAGTTTATTCCGGCGCGGGGAAAAAAAACGCGTATAAAAATACTATGAATTTTAACGATGTGCTTGAAGACGACGTTGATTTTTATAAGTCGCTTCAATTGATGTTTTATAAAAATAATAAAACTAAATTTGATGAAATAATTAAATTTCTGGAGGGGAATGATATTGTCAGCGCGCATAGGACTGTACATATGCTGAAAAGCAACGCAGGTCAGCTGCATTTTATAAATCTGCAGTCCGCAGCCGCCGATGTCGAGCATAAGTTGAAGGACGGAAAAAATTTAACAATGGTAGATGATATGAAAGCGCTTAAAACCGAACTGGATTTGGCTATCTCGCATCTTGCCAAAGAATTATCTGTCATAATTGATGATACATAAAATATTCGTGGAAGCAGGTTATTAATATGAAACCGTTTTATTTAGTTCTTATTTTTGTTTTATTCATGGCTTGCGGAAATATTTCCGAGCGGGGAAATAACGCTGTATTTCCGTATAAAAAATTTACCGATATTCCCACCGTGACTCAATATGAAATAGACGCGATCGAAGAAATTAATAAAAAAACCGATGCGTTTGTGTACGGTATGATTATAACTACCGAAACATTTTATGATGATGATCAGAATATCGGAGGATTTTCCGCGCTGTTATGCGATTGGCTGTCAAATTTTTTCGGGATAAAATTTGTTCCCGCGATTTTCACATGGGATAATTTACTGAACGGGCTTGCGGCAGGCGAGATTGATTTTACCGGTGAACTTTCCGCTTCGGAAGAACGGCGTAAAATGTATTATATGACGGAAACAATCGCGGAAAGATCGATCAAATATATGAGATTACAAAACAGCGTACCTCTCGATATTATTGCCGGAAATCGTCCTCTGCGTTACGCGTTTTTAGAAGGTTCAACAACGGCTGATGATATTTCCAAACATTTAATGAAAGAAAAGTTTGATGTCTTTCTGGTAAGCAACTGCCATATGGCGTACACGATGCTGAAAAACGGAGAGATAGACGCGTTTTTCGGAGAAGGAGTAGAAGCTTCTTTTGATATTTACGCGGATATAGTTACGCAGGAAGTGTTCCCGGCGTTTTTCAGTTCTGTATCTCTATCCTCGCAAAAACCGGAGCTTCTGCCGTTTATTACCGTTGTACAAAAAGCGCTGGAGAGCGGAGCTATTCATTATCTGACAGAACTTTACAATAAGGGCGAGCATGATTATTTAAAACATAAATTGTTTATGCGTCTGAATGATGAAGAAAAATCTTATATTCAGAATCAAAGCGCTGTCGCGTTTGCTGCTGAATATGATAATTATCCAATCAGTTTTTACGATACGCGGAAAAAAGAATGGCAGGGCATCGCGCTTGACGCGCTGCGCGAGGTTGGATATCTGACAGGTTTATCTTTTAATGTTGCAAATAAACCGAACACGGAAAGATCCGCTCTTCTTAAAATGCTTGAGAAAGGAGAAGCGTCAATTATTTCCGAACTGCTTTGTTCCGGCGGAAGCGGCGATCGTTTTATTCGAATATCAAATATGGTTTTTACGGATTATCCCGCGCTTCTCTCGAAGATTGATTTCCGGTATATCAAAATAAATGAAGTATTGTTTTTAAAAGTCGGACTTGTTGATGAGCGTGAACAAAGCGAAATGTTCCGCAGATGGTTTCCTAATCACATGAATACCGTTTCTTTTCCTAGCGTAAACGCCGCTTTCCGCGCTTTGGAACGCGGAGAAATTGATCTGCTTATGTCATCGCAAAGCAGGCTTCTAGCGTATACGCACTTTTTGGAGCAGGTAGGTTTTAAGGCTAACATCACATTTGATTATCCTTTAGAATCTACTTTTGGCATTAACAAAGATAATGAAATTTTATGTTCTATCATTGATAAAGCGATTACTTTGGTTAACACAAAAGAAATTAAAAGTTTTTGGTTTAATAAAACTTATGATTACCGCCGTAATCTTGTGGAAGCGCAAATTCCGCTGTTTATCGGTTTATTTATTTTATCATTGTGCATAATCATACTTATTTATATTATGATGCAGAGAAACCGCAGTGAGGGAAAGAAATTCGAAATGCTTGTTAAAGAACGAACCGCGGAACTTAATAAATCACGCTATGATTTGGAAAATGCGCTTGACACAGCAAAAAGCGCAAGCATTTCAAAATCGGTTTTTCTCGCGAACATGAGTCATGAGATCCGAACTCCCATGAACAGCATTGTAGGTTTTTCGGAGCTTGCGCTTGATTGCGAGGCGTCTCCGAAAACGCGTGATTATCTTAAAAAAATTCTTACTAACGCGACGTGGCTTCTGCAAATTGTCAATGATATACTTGATATTTCAAAAATAGAATCCGGTAAAATGGAGCTGGAATGTATTCCTTTTGATATGCATGAATTATTCACAAGCTGCAGATCTTTAGTGCTGCCGAAAGCAGTCGAGAAAGGAATCATGCTGCATTTTTACGCGGAACCTTCGATCGGCAAAAGACCGTTAGGTGATCCGACAAGACTGCGTCAGGTATTTGTAAATCTTCTTACAAACGCGATTAAATTCGCGAATTCCGGAATGGTAAAACTTCTTTCCGATATTATCAAAATGGATGATGAAACAATCACGATACATTTTGAAATTAAGGACAGCGGGATCGGAATGACAACCGAACAAATAGAAAGAATATTCGATCCGTTTACCCAGGGAGAAACCGGAACTACGCGCAAATACGGCGGTACGGGTCTTGGGCTTACCATAACAAGGAATATCGTGGAAAAAATGGGAGGAAAACTAGCGGTTGAAAGCGCTCCCGGTATAGGAAGTAAATTCAGTTTTGATTTAACTTTTAAAACAATATGTATCGACGAAGAAGAAAAATTCGAAAGAAAAATACTAGCTGATATTGAAAAGCCTGTGTTAGAAGGCGAAGTGCTTGTATGCGAAGATAACGCAATGAATCAAATGGTTATTTGCGAGCATCTTTCGCGTATAGGAATCAAATCGGTTATAGCCGAGAACGGAAAAATTTGTGTAGATTTGATTAAAGAAAGAATTGATAAAGGCGAAAAACAGGTAGACCTTATTTTTATGGACATACATATGCCGGTAATGGACGGAATAGACGCGGCGCAGAAAATTATCAATTTCAATCTCGGAATTCCGATTATCGCGATGACGGCTAACGTAATGTCCGATGATTTGGAAGTTTATAAAAAAAGCGGAATGAGAGAATGTCTCAGTAAGCCGTTTACTTCTCAGGAATTGTGGCGCTGTCTTTTAAATTATTTTTCTCCGTTGGGATTTGAAAATGAAAAAACTGAGAAAAATTCTCAAGAAACTTACGACATTGAATTTCTGGTTTCTCTTCAGCAGTTGTTCATAAAATATAACAAAAAGAAATACGATGAAATTGTAAACGCGCTGGAAGCAAAAGACGTAAAACTAGCTCATCGTTTGGCTCATTCGCTGAAAAGCAACGCGGGACAAATCGGACTAAAAAGTTTGCAGAGGGTCGCGTCCGATATCGAAATTTATCTCAGAGATGATAATTACGCTTCTCCGCAGCAGCTTACGATTCTTAAAACAGAACTGAATACGGCAATCGCGGAACTTACAAAAAAACTTGCGTTGTATCATTCGGCGGAATCGGAAATAGCGTCTTCTATTATTGAAGAAGCGCATGAACAGCCCGGTAAACAGGAAGTGCTGGAGTTTATTATCACTTTGGAAACAATGCTGCGATTGGGTAATGCCGGAAGTCTTGAACTGGTCGGAAGTCTGCGCAGAATGCCTGTTGATGAAGAGTTAAAAAGTCAGCTAATTCAACAGATATTGGATTTTGAATTCGAATCCGCTATGATTACTCTCGCAGAAATAAAAAAAGGATTAGTAAACAACTAAAAATGAAAGTGTTTTTTCGTATTATTTTTTCAATTTGCGTTTTTCCATTGTTTGTCTTTCTAATGACTTGCTGCAAAGAAGATAAACGCAATTTGTATGAATTATTTGATAATATTTCTTACACAAATATTATCGGCGTAACGCAGGATGAAATTAAAGCGGTAAATTCTCTTCGTGAACAGAATGTTTCTTTTGTGTACGGGATGACACCTAACACCGAAGCGTTTTATGCCGAAGACAACAGAGTAAGAGGCTTTACCGCTTTGATATGCGAATGGCTTTCCGGTATGTTTAGGCTTAAATTTACGCCTGCTGTTTATGATTGGGGTAATTTAATCGCGGGAATGGAAAGCGGAGAGATAGACTTTACCGGTGTCATGTCGTCTTCCGAAGAGAGACAAAAAAAATATTACATGACGAGTCCCATTATTCAGCGTACACTGAAGCATTTTCGTATCAGGGACAGTCAATCTTTTTCCGATATTGAAGAGACGCGCCTTTTGCGTTTTATCTTTCTTGACGCTTCCGTCACGCGCAGTCAATTAATTTCATCTAACGCGTATGTAAATTTTGAAACCGGTTATGTATCAAGTTTTAATGAAGCGTATACTTTGCTTAAAGAAGGCAAAGCTGACGCTTTCTTCGGCGAGAATGTCGCTGAGTTCGCGTTTGACGCTTATGATGATATAGTTATCGGAGATTTTTTACCGATTATTTTTAGTTCTGTTTCTTTGTCAACGTGTAAAGAGGAGTTAGCTCCGATTATTTCAATTGTTCAAAAAGTGCTGCAAAACGGCGGTATGCATTATATGTCAACATTGTATAATCAGGGTTATCGCGAATATTTAAAATATAAATTGTTAACGCGTTTAACTAAAGATGAAAAAGAATATTTGATGACGAATCCTGTTGTAAAGTTCGCCGCCGAAATAGATAATTACCCGCTTTGTTTTTTAAATTTTCAGGAAACGGAGTGGCAGGGAATCACCTTTGATGTAATGAGAGAAATTTCAAATCTTACCGGAATTGTTTTTAGTGTTGCTAATACCGATCATAAACGGATTGCGTGGGTTGATATGGTAAAAATGCTTGAATCCGGCGAAGTGTCAATGCTTACGGAATTGATACAAACAAACGAAAGAGAAGAACGGTTTATATGGCCTGAAACTCCCATTATTACGGATAATTACGCGCTGTTATCCAAATCAGATTTTCCGAATGTTAATATAAATGAAATTTTAATTTTTAGAGTTGGACTTCCCTCGGGAACCGCTTATACAGATTTATTTAAAAATTGGTTTCCGAATCATAAATTCACCGTGGAGTATGAAAGCTCAGGACATGCTTTCGACGCGTTGGATCGCGGAGAAGTTGATTTAGTAATGTCAAGTCAATATCGATTTTTGCTTCTTACTAATTATCACGGGTTTCCTGATTATAAAGCTAATGTTGTGTTTGATCATATTTTTAAATCTACTTTTGGATTTAACAAAAATGAAGCGTTACTGTGTTCAATAATTGATAAGACGCTTCCTTTTATTGACATAAACGGAATTTCAGGACAATGGATGCGCAGAACATTTGATTACCGCGTAAAATTGATGCAGACTCAAATTCCGTGGCTTATCGGAGCGACTGTGCTCGCGCTTGTTCTTTGTTTTATGTTTATTTTATTCAAAAGAAATCGCGATGAAAATAAAAGATTTGTGAAACTTGTGGAAGAACGGACAGCGGAGCTTCATCAATCAAGGCAAGACCTTGAAAAATTACTGGAACAGGCACAGGCTGCAAACCGCGCAAAATCGGTTTTTTTAGCAAACATGAGTCATGAGATACGAACGCCAATGAACAGTATTATGGGATTTTCCGAACTGGCGTTAGACGACGAAATATCGGGCAGAACAAGAGAGTATCTCGGCAGAATATTAGAGAATACAGAAGGACTTTTGCAGATAATTAACGATATTCTTGATATATCAAAAGTAGAATCGGGAAGAATGGAACTTGAAAATATTCCTTTTAATGTGCCTGAATTATTTTCAAGCTGTAAAACTTTAATAACGCCGAAAGCGATGGAAAAAGGCGTAATGCTTTATTTTTACGCCGACCCGAATTTAAATCAGCTTCTGTTAGGTGACAATACAAGACTGCGTCAGGTATTTGTAAACCTTTTGTCAAATGCTGTTAAATTTACAGTTTCGGGAACTATCAAAATTATTGCGGAAATAATCGATACAAAAGATGATGTTGTTACGATATATTTTGAAGTAAAAGACAGCGGTATCGGTATGACAAGCAGACAGATAGAAGTGATATTCGAACCGTTTATGCAGGCGGAAAGCGGTACGATGCGCAAATACGGCGGAACAGGTCTCGGGCTTTCTATTACAAAAAGTTTTATTGAATTAATGGGAGGAAAACTTTCCGTAGAAAGCACTCCGGGAGTAGGCAGCAGGTTTTTCTTTACTCTTGCGTTCGAAATGATTAAGTCTGAGGATCAGAATATATCAAGAAAAAAAATTACGTTTGAAGAGATAGAAAAACCGACATTTAACGGCGAAGTATTGTTATGCGAGGATAATGCCATGAACCAGCAGGTAATCAGCGAGCATCTTGCCCGCATCGGACTAAAAACTTTAGTCGCATGGAACGGCAGACTTGGTTATGATATGGTTAGAAGCCGCACTCTAAGCGGCGAAAAACAATTTGATATGATCCTGATGGATATGTATATGCCGGTGATGGACGGACTTGAAGCTACTCGTAAAATAAAAGAATTAAAATTAGAAATTCCGATTATCGCGATGACAGCCAATGTTATGTCGGATGATCGCGAGATATATTATAAAAGCGGGCTTCAGGACTGCATAGGAAAACCTTTTACTTCTCAGGAATTGTGGCGGTGTTTGATGAAATATCTCACGCCTGTGGGACGCGAGTTTCTTCATGTTGAAAAAGGAAAATCCGCCGATGAAATTGAATTTCAAAAGAATCATCAGCGGTATTTCGCGAGAAATAATAAAAATAAATTCGCGGAAATTACAAAAGCGCTGGAAAATGACGATATAAAACTTGCTCACCGGCTTACTCACGGTTTAAAAAGCAACGCCGGACAAATAGGCAAAACGCATCTTCAGCAGGCAGCCGCGGATGTGGAAAAGCATTTAAAAGACGGTAAGAATATGGTAACTCCGGTGCAGATCGCGATTCTGGAAAAAGAACTCAGCGCGGTGCTTATGGAGTTAGCTGAGGAAAACGCGCAGAGTTTACAGAGTGAGAAACAACAAAGTCAAATGTATGACAATAAATCACTTATTAAATCTCCTTCTGTGAACTCCGCTAATAAATTGTTAGACGAAATTGAATCGCTGCTGAGAACAGGCAACCCTGAATGTGTTAATCTAATCGACAGTTTGCAGTTAATTCCGGCTGACGATACATTAAAACAAAAATTAATACAGCAAATAGACGATTTTGAATTTGAAAACGCTTTAGAGACACTGCTTGAAATTAAAAAATAGAATAAACGCCGAAAATCCGCGGTTAGCGGGGACTTGCCGCGTGAGTCTTATTTTTTCGCTTTCTGTCTTCTTGCTTCGTACAGTAATATTCCCGCGGCTACGGATACATTAAGCGAATCGATTCTGCCGGCGGAAGGTATGCTGATAACAGCGTCGCATCTTTCACGTAACAGGCGCGAAATACCGCTGCCTTCGCTGCCGAGAATTAGCGCTGTTCTGCCGCCGAGATCTTTTTTATAAACAGGTTCTCCGTCCATGTCCGCGCCGTAGATCCAAAAGCCCGCTTCTTTTAAATCTTCCGCCGCGCGGACAAGATTCGGTATTTCCGTCTGCGCTACCCACGATACCGCGCCCGCGGATGTCTGCGAAATGACAGCAGAGTGTTTCGCGCTGCGGCGGTTGCGGCTGATCACAAGATCGACCGCGAACTGATCGCAGCAGCGGAGTATCGCGCCGTAATTGTGAGGATCTGTTATTTCATCAAGAATGACAACTAACGCGTCACGGCGTTCTCCCAAATTGTCGAGGAAACTTTCGAGGGAGATGTCCGCGCGTCCGATTTCATCTTCTATTTGAAGGGCGATGCCTCTGTTGTCGGGAGCGATTCCTTCCAAATCAAAAGTACCGACTCTTTCAAGACGGATTTTGCTGTTAACCGCAAGAGTGACAATCTCTTTTGCGCGCGGACCTGACTTCGCGACAAGTAATGGTCCGCATGGACGCCCGGATTTAATTCTTTCTTCGATTGCGTGAAAACCTGTTAAATATGTCATGTTACTCCCTCTTCGGTAACAGAAAATGCGTCTGTTACCGGTATAATTTCAATGAATTGGCGATTGGCGGCGCGCTTTGTACTTTTTTACAAAACCGCATGGGCGGTAAGTCATTTTTGACTGACGCAATCCTTCGCTGCCGAGATCCTGCTCGCGGTTTATCAATGTGAAAAAACGAGGCAATGACGCGGCGAAAGATTGATTTACAAATTGATAAATGCCTTTGTATTTTTCGTTCGCTTTTTCAAAATGAATTGCGAACATTTTTCCTCTTGAGAGGCTTTCTCCGAGACAATAAGCCGCGGGCTCTCCGCCGATAAAATAGATTGAACCTTTAAGCGTAAGAACATCAAATAAATCGAGCGCTTCTTTCGCCGCGATATAGTCGCCTTCATTGCCGTTTCTGCGAAGCGAATCCTGCCGCCATTGCTCGAGAATCTCAATTGCCGCGGGAATGAGTTCTTTTGTTATCGGTTTTTGTTCATGATTGGGACATGAAAGCAAAAAATTGTTAACGTGATTTTTCTTTTTGTGAAATTTCTTGCCCGCAAGTTCAGCCAGTTCGCTGCGGTAATACAAATAATCAAAGTTATCTCTGTCTTCTTCAAAAATAATTCCGCTCTTCTCTAAATTATCTTTTACAGGAAACAGAACAGTTTCGGAAATGTTTTTCCAGTAATCGTGAGAAGCGAATAATGAGGCGAGAGTTTCACTGTTCGGAGCGCTGCAGGGCGTCATAAAAAAAGTTTTTTTAATATTATTTTCCGGCGCGTATTGTTCCGGCTGCGCTATTTGCTCTCCCGAAATTATAAAACCGCCTTCTTCACCGTTACGTGAAATGCGATAATTGTATTTTTTTCTGAAAAGATACAATCCTGAAAATGTAAATTCAGAAACACCGTCGAAAGTCAGAGACAAACGCGGATGCAGATCGCATTTTAAATTAATATCTAAGCCGGCGAAGTCAGGGTATAAAGGAACATGCAATTCGTTAGGTGTCATTTATGTTTCGGCTTTTTCTGTTTCAGTATCTGTTTCTGAATAGGAGGCGTTTGTTTTTTTTGCCTTTACCGATCTGCGTGAACCTAACAGGATAGATATAGGTGACATGATTGGAATATGTTCGCAAATTATTTTGATAATTACAGTCATCGGAACGGCAAGAACCATGCCTGCGAATCCCCAAATAAATCCCCAAATTGATAAAGAAACCAAAATTATCAACGGAGAAATACCGACATGATCTCCGATTATTTTTGGATCAAGAATATTTGATAAAATTAAATTAACGGCGAGAATTATCGCGACTACTGCGATGACAGGACCAGGTTCAGGCCAAAATTGCATCAACGCAAACAGCGATATGATAACGCCTGCGACGATACTGCCAAGGGTCGGAATAAAGTTCAACAGAAATTGAAGAACGCCCCAAACAATCGCAAATTCCAAACCAACTAATGAAAAACCAATTATGTATACAATGCCGTTTGCGAGAGAAAAAAGAAATTTCGCGCCCAAATACCGCGTAACCTGATTTATAATTTCTTTTCCGATTCGATCTACATTGCCGATGCGATCTTCAAACGCGATTATCAGTTTTTCTTTAAAATAACCGGCTTCGAACATTATAAAAACCATAAAAAGCACAATTAACACTGAAACCGATAATAATTTAAATGACATATTGGAAAAAGAGATTGTAATATCGCGGACAAGATTGCGAATCGCTTCTTGATCCCATAAATTCTGCCAAAGAGTCAGATCTTCATTGTTTTGTAAATTTAAAATATTGGCGATTTGATTGTAAATAAAGCTAAATCGTCCCTGATACTGCGGTAAATGTTTAACAATCATTGTTACCGATGTATAAAGAACTATTCCAAAGAGATACATACCTATTACGATAATAAAAACGACTATAAGTATTGAGAAAACGCGCGGGCATCGCACCTTATCAAGCGCTCTTATCAGCGGAAACATGACAAAAGCGAGTAAAGCGGCAATAGTAAACGGTAAAATTACAGTAGACGCGATTTTTAATACGGCAGTGGCGATAACAATGCAGATAAAAATCATCATAATAAAAACGGCGCGCCCTACATTGTGTGTTTTGTTATTTTTATCCATAATACACATTATTACATAAATACGCATTATTGACAATAAAGTACTTGACCCCTGTATAAAAAATTATTATGTTTGAATTAGACTGATATTTGGTTTAGATGAAGACATAGATTACTGCTTTCTAAAAGTGTTTTAGTGCACCGTCTATAAAGAATCAGTAACTCGTGTTTTCGGCTGACTGTTTATCAGCAGCTCCCCGGGTTTCCTCACCTCCTTTTCCCGGGGGGTTTTTTATTTTTTTGTTAAAATTTCAATCCTGCCAGAATACTACCGAATGTGAGAAACCCGGTGTTTGTTAAGAATGTGTCTACAACATTATTTGATCCTACTCCGCAAGACGCTTCTAAGAACAGGTTGTCTGTCGCGTTTATGGTAACGCCGAGAGTTAATCTATTGCTGACCGCTCCGAATGATAAATCGGTTGTCTTGGAATCGGAATTTTCATTTTTAGAATCATTGGTATATTCAGCTTTTTTTGTAGTAGTAAGGTTTAACGCGGCAATGGTAATGCGTCCGCCGACATTTAAGAAAAATTTTGGAGCAAATTGCCACTGCGCGGCAAGATTCAGATCGGGGTTGAATTTGAAAATAAAATTATTTATTTCATCGCCTTCTGATATCAATGCGCCGTTATTGTCTATTTTAGCGGTACTATCCGAGCTTTCTAATTCAACATTCAAATCAAATTTTGATCTGAATCGGAATTTTTCGCCGTTCCATTGGGTGCTGATGCTTGGGCGAATACGATGATCCATCCAGAAGTATTCATCAAGATTTCCGTTTTGATTTCTGCCTTTGACTTTTGAAACTAGAACATTACCGCCGCTGGCAGGATCGTATGAAAATTCATTGTTATAGAATTGCAGTCTCGCGCGGTATTCAAGGTCTACCGAAGTACGCCAGCCTTTATCGTCTGCAACGGTTATACCGCCTAAACCGAATTGAAATATCGGCTGGATATAATTATTGGAATAACTGATAGTTAAAGGACCGTCAGTATTCCCGTTGTATACCTGACTTTTGCTGAAGTCATTGTAGAAATCCAAATCGAAAGTCACCCACGGTCTGATTCCGACTTTGGTGAGGTTTTTTGACATTGACCACGCAAGCTGAGGTGAAAATAAACCTTTTCCTACTTCATAGCTTTTGACTTTAATCGAGTTATCAATTTCAATTGGGTTATCCGGATCGGTATCATCAATATCAGTTCTTCCGAACGTAAAATCTTTTTGGTTTATTGCCTTATATGTCGAAATAAATGAAATACGGAAACCCATATTCGCTATACCAATCAGGACAGCGGCTTGATTGTACGGGAGCGTGGCGCCAAGCATTGGTAAAGGCGTGTTTACCTTCGAAGGGAAATACGTAACACCGTCTACTTCTCTTTTATTAATTGTTTCATAATTTGCCCATGCGCTGCCGCCGTAAAATAGACCCAAAAATACCGGTTTTTTTCCTACTTTACCTTCTTCATCTTCTTTGGCTTTTCCGAGTCTTGTCCCGTACCCAAGAGCGGCTCTGAGATTTGATTGAAATGACGCAAAACCCATCCAGTTATCGAAATTCACATTATGAAACGAATCCGGTCTCATATAATCATCCGCGTAACTGCGAATTCTTCCGTTTGTCGCCGCGCTCTGAGGCGACGCGAAAGCTGAACCTGACGTTCCGTTTGGATCATATCCTGTGCCCGGTAATCCCTGCGCGAAAACGCTTCCTGCCAAGACTGTAATCATTGTTACTAAAACAACAATTTTTTTCATGTTTAAGTCCTCCTATTGATTTGGAAAGGAACGATCTACGACCGCTTATATCCATTCCTTAATCAGATTTACCTATATTATATTACGGATGTTTTTTAGAAAAATAAAGTGCATTTATTGAATTTTAACCAAGTTAACAATTATTTAACGCGGATTTTATTTATATTATTTTTTCCCGCTTATGGACAAAATTCTTAAATAACTGTATATATAGAGTAACGACTTCGTATGATGTCGTAAATAATCTTATGGAGGCATATTATGAAAAATTTTGCGTCTGTTTTATTGGTATTATTAGCCGCGTTGATGTTTTTCAATTGTAATACCGATGATGATGACAAGGACAAAAAAGATACGGTTTACACTGTTTCACTGGACAAAACCACGCACACCATGGAAGTGAATGAGAATGTTTTACTTGTAGCTACAACAACTCCTGCCGGCGGAACAGTCTCATGGTCTTCCAGCGATATTGCTAAGGCGACCGTAAGCGACAGCGGTTTTGTTAGAGGCATTTCCGTAGGCGAAGCTACTATTACCGCTTCCATTAAGGATGAGCCGCTGGCTTCCTGTGTTGTTACAATAACCAAGGCAACCAAAAATTACACTGAAGTGGAAGGGCAAACTCTTGTTCACTACCTGCCGAGGATTGCCGGAGTTAATCATTTTGGAGGCGATCAGGGTACCAATAATGATGACGGCACCTACACTTTTAACGGAACTGCCGGCGATTGGGGTGGCGGAGGCGCAGGATACGCTTTCCCCACGCCGGTATCAGGGATCGACACATGGAAGATTTCAGACTATGCTACAGCGGAAATACATTATACTATCACAGGCAGCGAAAATAATTTTCAGGCAAAATTGGCAAAAGGCACAAGTAGTGAAGATCTTACTGTGCATCCCGGAGGCGGTGGTCAATATTTAACATTACCTAATGGTTCATACAAAGCTAAAGTGCAAATTAGTAATGCCGGAACCGGAATTAGTTTCCAGCGTAGAAGCGGCGGACCGGCTACTATCAAAGTAGATAAAGTAGTTTTCGAAAAGCTCGCCACGTTTACCATCTCTTTCACCGGCGGAACATATGCGGCTATGCCCGAAATTGCCCCAATCACTGTCTTTGATGGCGGAAAAATTGACCTGAACGCTGTGCCTGATAAACCGAAATATACCGGTCATATTTTTAAAGGATTTAAAGACACAGTGAATAGCGCAGACTGGAGCGTGGATTTCTTAGATACAGCCATCAGTAAAAATTATACATTTGTCGCGCAGTGGGAAACCGGCACGGAAGTTCCTGTAAGCATGAAACTAGATTTGAATCCCGCAAACTGGCCTAGTCCGCTTCCGCCTGCCGCGGCAAACCAATCAAATGGCGTTACTTGGCCATCGAATTATGCGGTGACTGAATATGATACGAGCACCGGCAAGTTGAAGGTTTCGTTTGATGGTAAAAATAGACAAAGGGCGATATTCCCGCTTTCAAAAGAACAAATCGAAGAATTGTTATTGTGGACGAAAGGCGGCGGTGTTACCTTCAATCTTTCCGGGACAATTAAAGGCGAAGATGGTCTGGATTCCGATGGGCGTTTCCGCTGTCATTTAGCTGATCCATCCTCCACAGCTGGCTGGAATGGAACCGTAACCGGCAGTGAAGGCGCGTTAATTGATCGTATGACTGAATATAATAATTTCGATGCGAATAAAAGTAAGTCTACACTCGCTTGGTTTGTAATACAGGCAATGTATTATGATCCGGATACCTCCCAGACAAATATTATGGACAAAACTTTTCCGAAAGTAATTATGACATTCGATTCTATTACCATTGAACCTAGTAATTAATGATGAATGTTTAGTAATATTTGATAACATCTGTTAATTCATGCTGTCTGCCTTGCCGCTTAAGCGGTCAGGCGGGCAGCTTTTTTTTGTACTTGACCAGTCATCTCCCGATATAATATTATTAACTGCTCTGTGTCAGGAACCGTGCGAGCAGCCGCCGCCCAACCCCGCCAGGTCCGGAAGGAAGCAACGGTAAGCGGAAGGCTGCTGCGCCGCGGTATTCCTGATACAGGGCAAATTTTTTATGTACTTCCCTCAGAGACGGGGAATTGAGAGAAGAGTTCTCGCGGAGACGCGGGGTTATTGAGAAGAAGTTCTCGCGGAGACGCGGGGTTATTGAGAAGAATTTATCACGGAGACGCGGGGTTATTGAGAAGAAGTTCTCGCAGAGACGCGGAGGCGCAGAGAACGCAGAGGAAGAAAGAGGTTTTTATTCTAAACCATTAACCGTTCAATTATTCCATCTTTCATTAAACCAGCTCCAAAATTTAATATGTAGCCGAGTTTTGTGTTTGTTAATTTTAAATATGTTAATAATTGTTTTTTATGAGCATCTGTTATTTTTTCTACAGATTTTAATTCTATAATTACTTTTCCTTCAACAAATAAGTCTACTCTAAAACCTTCATCAAAATGTTCACCTTCATATTCTATTGGTATTGATACTTGTCTTTGAACAGATAAACCTTTTCTTGCTAATAATTTCATTAGAATTATTTCATATACACTTTCCAGTAATCCGCAGCCAATTTTAATATGTAAATTGACAGCGGTATCTACAATAATATCACCAATTTCATTTTCACTTAAAATCATATTTCAGTTTAATTAATTTTTAAAATAAATTCTATCCTTGTGCTCTTTCTCTGCGTTCTCTGCGCCTCCCGTCTCTGCGATAAATTCTTCTCTATCCCTGTTTTTGCGAGAAAAAAATCCGTGCTAATCCGTGATTGATGTCAACCCCGTTTAGTGATATTCTATCTTCATGGCAGCTCGATACGAAGTAACCGCTACGAAATACAGACCGAAAACTTTTGATGAACTCGCGGGGCAGGAGTTTGTTGTCTCTACAATAAAAAATTCGCTGAAAAACGGGCATATCGCGAATGCTTATCTTTTTTCGGGACCGAGAGGATGCGGAAAAACCAGCGCGGCGCGTATTTTGGCTCGATCGCTGAACTGTGAAAAAGGAGCGGAAGCGGGACCCTGTGACGGCAATGACGCTAATGGTGAGGCAATGTGCGATAATTGCCGTCTTATCAGTCAGGGAAAAAGCATGGATGTGATCGAGATTGACGGAGCGTCCAATAATAAAGTTGATCAGGCGCGGCAGATTAAAGAAGAAGTTCTTTTCCCGCCGCAAGCCGGACGTTACAAGGTCTACATTATTGATGAAGTGCATATGCTTACTAAAGAGGCGTTTAACGCTCTTTTAAAAACCATTGAAGAGCCGCCGCCTTATATTTGTTTTATTTTTGCTACAACTGAATTGTATAAAGTTCCTGCAACGATCAAAAGCCGCTGTCAGCAGTTTAATTTCAGATTGATACCTTACGAAACAATTCAGGCGTCGTTAAAAAAAATATGCGATGATAACGGAATTAAAGCCGAGAGTGACGCTCTGTTTCTGATTGCGCGTGAATCAACCGGCAGTATGAGAGAAGCGTTTAATCTTCTTGATCAGGTTGTTTCTTTTTCCGACGGGAATATTACCGGCGGTTTAATCCGCGAAAAACTCGGTATTGCCGGTCTTGAAAAAATTAACGCTCTCGCTGACGCGTGCGTTGTAAATGACGCGCCTGCCGCTTTCTCTCTCATTGATGAGATTCTCGCGAGCGGCGTTGACATCGAACGGTTTATTATCGACCTTACAGGTTATTACCGCAGTTTGCTGTTGATCAAAAACGGCATTGTAAAAGAATCTCTTTTAGATTATCGCCGTGAACTTTTTTCAACGAAGCCTCTTGAAGCGCTTGATTCAATTCGATTGGAACAGGCTATGGACCTTTTGCTTGATTGTTACCGTAATATCCGTTATTCGGTGTCGCCGCGTTTTGAACTTGAAAATGTTATTTCTAAATTAACATGGCTGAGTAAGTGGATTTCTCCTGTTGAATTAAAACAGGCGATTAACAACGCGCATGATGTTTTAACATTACCGGCGGGAGCCGCAGGGCAATCAGGCGTTATGCGAAGCGGCGTAAATGTAAGCGGCGCGGCTCAGGCAGCAAACGCTGTTTCCAATCAGGGAGCGATGTCGCATAACGAACGAACTGCCGCGGATATTGCCGACAACATTAAGTTATCTTCCGAGGGCAGCTTCTCGCTTTTAAAAGCGTTTGATCAAATTACTAAGGGTGTTGCTTCCGCCGATGATGAAGACGATACCCCAATGTGGGACAGAGCGATTAAAAAAGAAGAAACAGAAAACCCTGTACAGGTTAAACAAGTCCTGTCTATAATTCCGGGATCTGTCGTATCATAAAAACACGGAGTATATATGAATATTAATCCATTTGATTTACTGAAGAACGCGCAAAAAATGCAGGAGCAGATGAGCGGTTTTCAGGAAAAACTTGCGGGTATTACCGCGACAGGACACGCCGGCGGCGGACTTGTGGAAATCGATCTGAACGGTAAACTTGAACTTGTCGCTGTGCGAATCGCGCCGCAGGCGATGGAAGGCGCAGATGCCGAGATGCTGCAGGATTTAATTTTGGCGGCGTTTAACGACGGAATAGCAAAAGTAAAAGAAGAGATTAGCGGTGAAGTCGGCGCAATGGCGGGCATCAACCTGCCGGGTTTCCCCGGTCTATGAACGCTCTTGACAGGCTTGTAACATTATTTTCAAAACTTCCCGGCATCGGAAAAAAAAGCGCCGGCAGAATTGTTTATCACATTCTTGACAGCAGCCCCGCGTTAGCCGCGGCTCTCGCG
>Ga0209755_10002336_pt1 | contig 26389 bp, 24 predicted proteins | sample TergutCo191P1_FD_187301 | JGI IMG/M metagenome (GOLD analysis project Ga0209755, IMG submission 187301) | Cornitermes sp. P1 segment gut microbial communities from Petit-Saut dam, French Guiana - Co191P1 (SPAdes) (version 2) | ecosystem: Host-associated > Arthropoda: Insects > Digestive system...
GGGGGGGGGGGGGGTACATGTTACTATTAACCAGTTAATATCATGTCCTTCATTTTTCATTTTTAAAAGAGTTCCTCCACATCCCAGAGTTTCATCATCAGGGTGAGGAGCAATAACTAATATATTCTCTTTTGACATTATAAATAATCACCTGTTTTTATTTCAATTTTTTCGCAATCAAGAATTTTTATTAAGTTATTTCCTGTTTTTACAAGAAAAGAATTATTTGAAAATACATTTAAAACTTTTCCATATTCAATATTATCATAAATATTAGTATCATCAGAAATAACTTCAGAATTCCAAACCTTATATTCTTTTTCTTTATATACCAGATGAGCGCCAATATACGGTCTTGTTAAAGAGCGGACAAGATTATAAATTGTTTGCGCGTTCATTCTAAAATCTATACAGCCATCCATTTTATTGCGTTTACGCCAATTATTGGCTTTAGATATATCTTGCTTTTCTCTTGCGAATAATCCGTTTTCAAAATCATTCGTAAATGTTACAACTTGTTCTTTCGCAGTATTTAAAATTTTATCATATAACGATCTTGCTGTATCGCCATTATCAATTTTAATTAATTTCTGAGATAAAATATCTCCATCATCGGCAAATTTATCCATATAAAAAAATGTCGAAGCTGTTTCTTTCAAACCTAATGCAAGCGCCCAAATTATTGGATGTCTTCCTCTGTTCTTTGGTAATGCAGCTGGATGAAACCCAATTACCGCAACCTTGGGCAATTTCAGCGTCTCGTCACGTAATAAATGCGACCAGCCAAAACAATAAATCAAGTCAGGAGAATGGTTTCTAATAAAACCATTCAGGTTTGCCTCGCTGTCTTTTGAGTAATAAAAAGAGGGTATACTATATTTATCAGATAATTTTTTCAGATCAACGAAGTCTGAGTTTAATGACGATTTTTCCTTTGTGACGACACCGCATATTTCTTTACCATTAACGATTAGTTCTTCAAGCAAAATAGCGGAACTTTCAACACATCCGATAAATAGTATTTTCACAATACAATCAACTCATCTTCAACAAATTCTTTTGCCGCTGTACAACCCAATACTTCAAACCATTTCATAGGGGACAAGCCATTTCCCGGACGTTTAACTGTAATATTGTTTTCAGTAAAAATCTCCCCCTTTTTTATTGCTCGCTTTGCTACGATACTTTTTCTGACTATCGCTATGTTCTTCTCTTCCGACAGTGAGGGCTTCTTTTCCTCTGATCCCAAGGCTTTTTCTATGTTTCGTATGGCTTTTACCATAGAGGCAAATTCGTCAGGTTCCAGGCTGGCTTTATGATCCGGGCCTTCCAGGTTTCTATCAAGTGTAAAGTGTTTCTCAATTACAGTTGCCCCCAAAGCAACAGCGGCTATCGACACTTCTATTCCGGGTGTATGGTCAGAATAACCAACTTTCAGTCCCAATTCTTTTTTTATCGTTAGCATTGCTCTGAGATTAACATCTTCATATGGAGTAGGGTATTCGGTATTGCAGTGAAGCAGTGTTATCTCTCCGGAGCCGTTTTGCTTTAATATTTCAACAGCAATTTTTATCTCTTCCAATGTACTCATACCTGTTGAGAGAATGATTGGTTTGCCGACTTTTGCAACTGTTATAAGATAAGGCCAATTCGTAATTTCTCCGGATGGGATTTTATACAATTGTACATTATATGACTTCAATAGATTAACACTTTTAATATCAAACGCAGTAGATAAAAATTGAATATTTTTATTAGTGCAATATGCGATTAATTCTTCATGCTGTGAGGCGTTTAGTTCAAGTTTTTGTAGCATTGCAAATTGGGATTCCGATTTTTTTTCAGTTCTTTGCTGATATTCCGCTTTTTCTGCTGTTGCAACAACCAAATCTTTTGCGTTAAATGTTTGAAATTTCACAGCATCAGAGCCAAAACCAGCAGCGGCATCAATCATTTTCTTTGCTATTTTCATACTGCCGTTATGATTAACGCCGGCTTCCGCTATTATAAACGTTCTTTGCATGGAACCCCAAATGCTGTAACATTATCAGCTATATCTGAAACAACTGTGCTTCCTGCGCCGATTATCGTATTTTTCCCAATGGTAATTGACTGAATAACACTGCTTCCAGTCCCAATATGAGTATTATCACCTATTATAACACCGCCTGACAAACTTACCCCCGTCGCAATATGTACAAATTTCCCTATTTTACAGTCATGATCGATTATGGCTCCTGAATTTATAATAGAAAAACTGCCTATATGCGCGCCTGTATTAACAATAACTCCCTTGCCGATAAAAGTACCTTCATTAATTGTAACATCGTTATTTGAAATAATTGACGTTCTATCAGCTATTAAAGGAAATTCAAACCCGATGTTCTTTAGTTTGTCATATATTTTAATTCGATTTTCAGGATTTCCAATGCTTCCAAATGCAATAAACGCCTTATTAAACCCTTGCTTAAAAAAATTATTAACATCATTTTCTGTACCTATAACCGGAATAAAAAAAATATTTTTTCCTACCATTTCAGCTATATCAATAATAGCTATTTCAGAAAAATCATTTTTATTAATACTGTCTATGACCGACCTGCAATGTCCTCCCGCTCCGAATAAAAGTAATTTATTATTCATTATAACCTGACACTGCTTGGCAGATTTACTGCTCTGTCTTCAAACCACAGGGCATTCGTTAAATCACCGCATTGACAATTACTGAACATGGGGAGTTTATTAATCAGATGCCAGACAGGACGGGTCATAACACCGTTATCATTGGTATATTGCAAAAAAGCGTCGCGGTTTTCCTTGTTTTTTAACAAAATTACATTTAACCAGTAATTAGAAGAGCAGTTTTCAGGTTCTATAAAAAAATATTCATTTCTGTTTTTAAAAAAATTAATATATTTATGCGCTAAATCGCGTTTGTTTTTTAAAAATAAAGGTAATTGTTCCATCTGGGCGCATCCTAATGCGGCATTTATATTCGGCATTCGGTAATTGTATCCAACATAATCATGATTAAACTCCCATTGGTGCGGAATTTTAGCTTGTGTCGTTAAATGCTTTGCATGAGCAGCCAATTTTTCATCATTAAACAACAGCATACCGCCGCCGCCTGTTGTAATTGTTTTATTGCCGTTAAAACTCAAAACGCCGATTTTTCCGAATGTCCCGGTATGTCTGCCTTTATAAAAACTTCCCAAACTCTCAGCGGCATCTTCCACCATTTCTATATGGAACTCATTGCAGATATTGTTCATCTCATCTAATTTCACAGGATGACCGAAAGAATGCATTGGAACACATGCTTTTATACGCCTATGCGTAGATTTGTTTATACAATACCCATTTTTGAATTCTGTATTCTTTCTTAACCATTCTTCCGCCTTTACAGGTGAAAGTCCCATGGTATCCTTATCAACATCTAAAAAAACAGGATGCGAATTGCAATAACTTATTGCATTGGCAGTAGCAATAAATGTAAGCGGCTGTGTAATGACTTCATCGTCTTTTTCAACGCCTACAAGCAAAAGAGCAAGATGAAGAGCATTTGTACCGTTAACGCATACAACAGATTTTTTCGCGCCGGTATATTCTGCAACAACTTCCTCAAAACGGTCTACAAAATTACCAACACTGGAAACAAAAGTGGTATCTATACATTCAGAAAGATATTTTTTCTCATTTCCGGTAAAACATGGAGCATGAAGAGGGATAAAATCGTTTGGTTCTTCAAATATTGATCTGATAAATTGAACGATGTCATTATACATTATATATATCTGATTTATATTTTTTCAGATTATTAGGATTCATAAACCATTCAATGGTTTTAGTTAATCCTTTTTCAATGGAATATTGAGGCATAAACCCTGTAAGTTTTTTAATTTTTGAATTGTCACCTAACAAACGAAACACTTCTGAACTTTGCGGACGTAAACGCTGAGTATCTTCTTTGAAAATTACATCAGCATTCATAATTTTAGCAATTAATTCAAGCGTATTACGCATTGATATTTCATAATTACTTGAAATATTAATTTCCTGTCCAACAGCATCATCGCAACCAGCTAATTCAATAAAACCGCGGCATGTATCTTTAACATAATTAAAATCACGAGTAGGTGTAAGATCACCATGTTCTATTTCTTTTTTTCCATTGGCAATTTGAGTAATGATTGTAGGAATAATTGCTCTTGCAGACTGACGAGGGCCGTAAGTATTAAAAGGACGGGCTATTACAACAGGAAGCTGAAAAGCATTATAAAAACTCATTGCCAGCATATCTGCTCCGATTTTACTGGCAGAGTAGGGTGATTGAGGCTGTTTTGGATGCTTTTCATCAATAGGAATATATTGAGCTGTACCATAAACTTCAGACGTTGATGTTACGATTACTTTTTTAACTCCGTTTTCTTTCGCAGCCTGACAGATATTTAAAGTTCCTTTTACATTAGTATCTATGTAACTGTCAGGTGCTATATAAGAGTAAGGTATCGCAATCAACGCGGCAAGATGAAATACAACATCGATGTTTTTTGTAATATGCTTACAGTAGTACGGATCCCTTACATCGCCTGTTATTATTTCCAGATTTGGATGTTTTATATCATCCAGCCAGCCCCAATAGTTAAAAGAGTTATAATGGGATAATGCTTTAACAATATATCCCTGTTCTAAAAGCATTTCTGCAAGATGAGAACCAATAAAACCGTCTGCGCCTGTAATCAGTATATTTTGCATAGAATTTTTATTTATAACGAAGTTAATTCAGTGTTAATATTTATCTGTCCGCTTGACAAACTGTTTCTAAATATAGATTGCTTTTCTTCTTCAGATAATTCAATTACAATGGGCTGTATGTATTCATCAAGGACATCATAATTAGTGGGATCTCCTCCCTGTGTTAATGCTTGTTCATCTCCCAGCCATAAATATACAGGATATCGACCAGGACGAAATGTGAATCCAGGTATTTTCAAACAATAATTTTTTATAAATCCTTTTGGTACATCTTCATTAACCAAATTATGACAAATAATCGTTAAAGGTTCTGAATTCTCATGTTTTATAAGTAACTGAAAATATATTTTATGCAATTCTGCTGTTGCTTCAATACAAAAATTTATATTTATATCATCAGATGAATAATATTTCTTTTTCGATAATTCAACAGAGGTAAAATGGATATCACCTGCTCCTCGTCTTGTTTTATAATCATTATTGCTATTATTTTCAACCATAATATTTGACGTAGAATGATCATATTGACAAATAACATTATCAATATGGTCATTTTCAATCATTTTTCCATTTAATAACAAAATCCCCAAATTACATAGCCTTTTTACCGCACCCAAATTATGACTAACAAAAAGTATTGTCCTTCCTTGTTTTGTACTTAAATCTTCCATCTTTCCAAGAGCTTTTTTCTGAAACTCGGCATCTCCAACCGCAAGTACTTCATCGGCGATTAAAATATCGCTGTCTAAATGAGCAGCCACAGCGAACGCGAGGCGTACAAACATACCGCTTGAATATCGTTTAACAGGCGTATCTATATGACGCTCAATACCACTGAAGTCAATAATGCTGTCTAGTCTTTCATCAATGGTTCGTTTGTTCATTCCAAGAATTGTGCCGTTAAGATAAATATTCTCTCTTCCGGTTAACTCGCCGTGAAAACCGGTGCCTACTTCCAAAAGACTAGCGACTTTTCCTTTAATTTTTATTATGCCTTCTGTAGGAGAAGAAATACGGGATAACAGTTTTAATATTGTGCTTTTTCCGGCGCCGTTCTTGCCGATAATGCCAAGCCTGTCTCCCTGTTTTACTTCAAAGGTGACATTCTTTAAAGCCCAAAAATGATCTTTGTCGCCTTCGTATTTTTCATCTCCTATTTTTGAATTTGGATCAACTTTTCCAAGTTTTCTTGCCATCCAGGATTGTATATCCTGTCTGAGTGTTCCGCTGTTAATAACCCCAAGACGGTACATTTTAGAAACATTTTCAACTTTTATCACTGTGTCAGACATAAATTTTAACTGCAGTATTTTTGTATAAATTCGGTTTCAAAATCTTTTTTTGTATATGTAAAATATTTTCTTTAACAATTTATTTTATATATACATCTTTATCAACGCATTATTAGCCAGACTATTCCTCCGCTAATCAGCGCCGTAACCGGTATCGCTATTAGAGTAAAAGTCCTCCAGAACCTTGAGCTTTCTGCGTATTTCTGAGATAAGCTCGACTGCATCCTGTAGGTTTCGGACATTTCGCTCAGTTGATTCCGTAAGTTCGTTAGTAAGCTCTCTTGCTCTTGTATTATGATCTCGTAGCCGGATATTAATGTTTCGCTGTCTATCAAGTTCTGATTCAAGTCTTCCAATAGTTTCTGCTGCTCCTCTGTATTGGCTATCGTATCTAGTATCAAGAGTTCTAATTGCATCAGATCCTGATCTATTGACGAGAAGTCCTGTGAGAACGCTTCCTGCGATAATGCCGAGAACAACAAAAAGCAAAGGACGAATATAAATTTTAATTTTAAGCAGGATTTCATATAAATTCCGCATTTTTTTGCTGGTTAACCATTAAGCATTTCAAACGCAATTCTGTCGATATCTTTCTTAAATTCTTCCCATGAGGTATCTTTTACCCATAAAATTGTATTAAATTCGCTTTCGGGCATGCTGGAAATTATTTCAGAAATATATGTCAACTCAAGCCCTGCTTCTTTTTGCCGGGCATCATTAATTGTATTAGACCAGTCTATTGTTTCATGTAAGAATATTTCTCTTATATCAGCTATATCTTTAGCGGCAAATCTAAAAATCGCGGACAACTTATTTGTAAGTATATTATATAAGGAATCCGTTCTTATAAATAAATCAGTTATCTGTATTTTTCCAAAGATCGGAACTTTGTCATTTACAAAATCAAGTTTTAAAAAAGTCTGCGAATCTTTACTGACTTTTATTGTGGTAAAATCCTTTGCTCTTGTAAAATCCTTATCTGTATGCCAGAAATAACCGTTATTTTTCAATAAAGTCAGGACTTTATTTAACTGCTCATCATATGTGTCGGAATTATTTATAAATAAGTCAAGATCATCGGAATATCTATGGTTAAAATACGCTCTACTTAGAGCAGTGCCCCCGGTCAGAAAAAAATTGGTATCGATCCGACTTAAAATATTCAACACCCCATCTTGAAGAGGGTAAAGGTTCTTTTCGTAATATTGCGAGGGCAGAATCAAAATGGCACCTCCTGCTTTTTGGCCAAATTCTGCCGGCTATTTCCGGCGTATACAATCTTTTTATTTCCTCAATTCCCCAAAGAGCTATTATATAATGCCATGTAATCCTTTCTAACGATCTGACAAAAAGCTTTTCCTGAGTAAACGCTCCCGAAGATTCCATCTTTCCTTCGATTACCGCAAGCATATCTTCATGCTTGTCAAGATAATCCCAGTTGAGAGTGCTCATTAGATTAATTTTTTCTTCATGTGTTAGTTTTAACATTACAGAACATCGATAAAGTTTTTTTCATTCTGGTTAAATAATATCAATCCTAATATTAAACAGAATAAGGCGATTCCAATACTGGAAAGAATCATATAAATATTTACAGAAGCGCTTCCAAAGAAAAAAAGGCGGAATACTTCTATCGGAGCGCAGACAGGATTTGCGTATGCTAACCAGCTGAAACTAAAAGGAATTTCAGAAAGAGGGTAGGCTACAGGAGTCGCGTACATGGCTAATCCCAGCGCGAAACCGACTATCTGGAACAGGTCCCGGTATTTGGTTGTTAACGAAGAAATTATAATGCCTGCTCCGATTCCGATTATGGCAAGCCATAATAATATAAAAGGAAATAAAAGCATTAACCATGAAAACTTTACCTGTGCGCCAGTAAAAATAAAAAAAACAAACATTAACATTAACAAAGCAAATTGAATCAGCGTCCTTATGGAGTTAGTTAATATATTATTTATCGGAATAACTAAACGGGGAAAATAAACCTTTCCGAACAAACCAGCGTTGCTGGAAAATAAATATGTACCGCTGTTAAAATTCGCCGTAAAGTATCCCCAAAGCATCGATCCGGAAAAATAAAATAATGTGTGCGGTATTCCGTCTGTTCCGATTTTCGCAAGCTGACCAAATACAAAAGTAAAAACAATTGTAGTTAAAATCGGGCTTACAAGATGCCATAACGGACCAAAAAGCGTCTGTTTATATTGAGTTGTAAAATCCCGCTTTACAAATAAAAATATTAGTTCGCGGTATTTTATTATTTCTTTTAGATTTAAATCGAAAAGTTTGCGCTTGGGAGTAATTATGATAGACCAGTCATCGTTTTCGCTCATTTTATTCCTCTAAAGAATTTATTTTATCACTCAAAAAAAAATCCAATTCATTTAATATAAAACACTTTACTATCCCTAATAGTGCAGTTCCATTCCGATAAAAAGCTCGTAACTGCTTTTCTTTTCACCTAACGAAAAATTGTATCCGAACGAAATATTTAAAAAGAAGCTCTGCCAGCGCAGCGGAAACAGGAATGCCTCAACGCCGGCTGTAAAAAGTACGTTTTTAAATCCTTCATTATTCGAAGGATTGTTGTAAACAGCGGCGTCAAAAAATGGGCCTGCGTGAAAATCAAGATCGAAAGTACGCCAAAAACCCGAGTCTTCTATCCACTTCGAAGGCCTGAATTCAAAAACCTTGAAAGACACGTCAAAATTTAGCGAAAGCATCGAATTTGCTTCGATATCTGTGTTAACTACGCCGCGCAGTACGTCTCCCGCTTCATCAAAATAACCAAGCCTTTTTGAATAATCGGTAAAGAACCAGCGCCTGTACATAAGACGGGCGGAAATACCAAGAAAATCACTGACGATAAAATAATAGGAGGCGGAAATATTTAAATCAGCCTGCCATGACCGCTCATCCGAATATAGAAAATTATAGGAAATTGAATTGCTGATATCAGCTTTTATTCCGCTGCGGAAATTTCCTATCCAGTCAACGCTGTTAAAATCTATGTTATGCGCAAATATTAAAAACGGTCCTTTTAAGAAATCCGCAAGCGGCCATTCATCGAACTCATGGCTGAAAACGGCTGATAATCCAAGATTATATTTAACCTCCGCGGAACTATAAAAAAAAAACCGGTCGGTATCTCCCATGAAATATACGGGCTTGATGTCATGTATAATCCTTCCTGAATTCTGCCGTAAGCATCTTTCCAGTATCTTCTTGGATTCTCCTGATTGTAATAGAACGACTCGGAAAAACCGGCTGTCAGAGTAGCGCGTTTAACAGGAATCTCGGCGGATATTCCTGTTGTGTTTCTGTAGTACCAGGGCGACGGCATATCGGGGCTGTATTGAAGATCATGGTCAAAGTCGATATTCCAGTAAAGACCGAAAAATTTTAAAGGTATTTCTGAATCTATCCTTAATGTAAAAAAGTTTAAATTTTCAGCGTTATTTTTATATCCCAAATTTAATTTTAAAGGGCTCATCATCCCTAAAAAATTATTATCAACCACAATAAAAGACAGTTCAAACCCGTCATTTGAATTATACTCAGGAAACGGGATTATCATTAAATTTCTTGTATCCGCAAGATAAACAATTAAGTCTACAGGATACTTTCTGTCATCGCTGACATTACCGATTGTATATTCAATGCTGACGCTGTCAAATAGTCTTTCGTTTATTAAGATTTGCGTTATCTCATTAAAATACTGTTCCAGATCTGATATGCCTGTAAATTCCCCGCCGATAATAAATCTTGTTCTGTAATCAAGCGCATAATGGCGCGTAATGCCGTTTACGCTGTAATCATACGAGTTAATAAAATAAATACTATTGTCCGCCGGACCGGAGCCGGTCTGCGCGAAGATTGACAGGGGAGCGGCAAACAAAGCTATCAGAATCGTAACAAGAGGAAAGATTTTTTTTATTTTTTTAATGTACATTTTCAATTTATTCATACGCGCGAATTTTCCGCTGTTCCGCTGTATGAACGGTAAACAAAAGAGGAATTTATTTCCTGTCCTGCCACTTTCATTAATATCTATGTTAAAGGTATCAATTTTATTAAGTTTGTGGCCTGACGGTCACATGATAATGGCGGCCGAAACACGCTCAAAACCTATGTATGATGTCTTACAATCAATATACCATGTAAATAGGCCTTGTTCAACCTACTCCGAAAGGTTATAAACATTTTCGCGGATACTGTTAAGAATCGATATTTTTGAAAAATTTGACTCATCTGTACGGCTATTAAGGAATTCTCTCCAATTTTCGACAAAATCATCGGCTGTTTTTCGGTATAAAGGCAGGGATTTGCCGTTTAGAATGTCCTCTCCGCTTTTATTTCGAAAAATTGTGCCGGATTTTAATATTACCCGTATCTCGGAAAGGATATTTTTCCGTGTTTTTGCTAAAAAAACCAAAGCTTCGGCAAAATAATAGTCTTCGTGATAAAATTTTTTATATACCGCATAATCCCATTGATGAATTGGCAGCCTGATGCGGGTTAAAAGCTCTTTATTCTGAAGTTTTTTATTTTCCTGTGAATGATAACGGGAGGCAAGCACCCATCTTGCCGTATTTGAACCGTTTTTAAACTCATATTGAGCGTCTAACGCCGTTAATGGAGCGCAAAGATCGAGTAATCTTGCCGGATTGCAGATATTTCCGCCGATTGTAGCCAGATTTCTAAGCTGGAAACCGGCGATCTTTTCTACGCATGAATAAAATGCTTTTGGGACAATTTTTCCAAGATTTAAGATTCTGTTCAATTTTACCATTGAACCGATGTCAATAAAATGCTCCGTCCTTGTGATTTTGTGCAGCTCTGCAAGGTTATCGAGGCAAAGAAAAACAGGCGGAAGATCTAAAATATTCTTGTCCTGTCTGCCTATTATATTTGTACCGCCTGCGTAAAGAACAGCTTCCGGGAAACGGTTCCATGCGGAAAAAAGTTCCTGAGTGTTTACTGGAATTATGACCTGATTAAGAGGAGCGTCCATATAGCCTCCTCTGGCGTACAGACGCTATTTTATTTACAGCTTTTACAAGCCTGTCCGAATTTGTGCATCTGCATTTAATGCCGGAAAATCCCATTAAAATTTCTTCCTTTGCAGGTGACGGGAATCTGTCAAGCAAAGCGTCTGTACAAAGTATTTTGCCTGCTTCGCAATAGCCGCAGTTTCCAAGATGCTCATCCGCAAAAATTGTAATTATTTCCTGATATTCAATTGTCTGGGAAAATCCCTCTATGGTGATTATTTCGCTGCCTTTTATTTTAAAAGCGGGGATAAGGCAGGCAGGGCTGACAAGCCCGTTAAAAATTACGCTACACGCGCCGCATTGTCCTGTGTGGCAGCCTGATTTCGCGCCTAATAAATTAAAGTTTCCGCGCAGGATATCAATTAACCTTGCACCCGCTTCGCCGTCGAATACAACATCTTCGCCGTTCAGAATAAAGTTGATAGTCATTTTATCTCCTGATTCTCTTTCGGCGTCTGCGGAAGGGTTTCTGTTTTGCTTCCCGCGCGGGAAACTTCGCTTGAGCTTTCAGTTTTTCTTTGGCGTACAATATCCCAGATATCGTCTCTTTTTAAAGGGATGGAATTAAAAGGATGATCTGCCGCCTGGGAAACCGCCTGCATTAAAGCTGCGGGAATGCAGGTAAAGGGAAGATCCCCGATTCCTTTTGGATCAGAAAATTCGCTTTTAATAAATTCAATATAAACAGGCGGAATCTTTGACGGGGAATATATTTTAAAATTATCGTATTGTGTTTTTGGAATAACGCCGTTTGTATAATCGATATTTTCAGTAAACACCCATCCTAACGCCTGATTGATGCTCCGGATAAGGCTTCTTTTGGCTCTGTTAGTCGAAATTATTTTACCGCCGTCAACAGCAAGCCAGATACCGCGGATAACCGGAGTGTAATCAATATGGTCAATCATCACCTCTACTACGGCGGCGGCAAGTCCTGGTTTTGATAAGCTGTTTATATCCGCTACGTTCCAGCTGCCGGATCTGAGGCTTCCGCTTTTGGGCTTTAAGGTTTCTTTTACTGTTATAGGGAGCGGCTCATGAAAACGCTGTTTACTGATTGTCTTACAGCATTCTTCCACGAGTTTTGTTATTGACGTTATATTTCTTGACGAGCATGAAGGACCGCAGTCCGGAGCGTTTTCGGGTACAATCCGAATCATATCCGGCTCTATGGAAATTGTTTCCGTAATAACTCTTTCCCAAATTTTTTTATAATCCTCTGAACTAATAATATTTGTTTTAATTTCTATTGTGCCTTCTTTTGTCAGAGTAACTTCCGCGCTGCAGTCTTCATTTTCGTTATGCGGATAGAGAAGGCCGTTGCTTTGATAACCTGCGGCAATTCCTATGCCCCTTGGATTTTCACTTTCCGGGATTTTATTATTTCGGTTCTGACGGAGCAGCTCATTTGAAGCCCACTTGCGTTTGTAATCGCTTATTCTGATAACGGTTTTGATTAATTCTTCGCCTGAAATATTGCTGCTTTCAGGTATTGATACAGGCAATATTGAACTTGTGTTGGTGTAATTTACTTTCCATGAAGAAGGATCGCTGTCATATAAGCCGGTGATAAGCGATATATGCCTTTCAATAGCGTAATTCCCCTGAGCCAGACCAAAACCTGAAAACTCTCCCTGCGGCGGGAGATTTGTTTTTTTTGCTCTTGCTGTCAGCTTTAAATTATCAAAATTATACATCCCAAGGCTTCCAAGACAGACATTATCAAGAATTTCCTCTCCGTTTACCATATACGCGCCAAGATTTACGCAAACATCGATCTCTAAAGCATTAATTTTGCCGTTTTTACTTAAAATTGAGGCTATATCAATATTAGTTTTGCATCGTTTCGGCGTGTAAAGAAAATCCTCTTCCCTTGACAGAATAAAACGCACCGGCCTTTTTGTAATATATGTTCCGATGGCCGCATGACACGCAATTAAAGATGGGTACCAGAGTTTCCCGTCCATGTGCAAATTCAGCGCAGTGGGCTCAATTTTAATTTCTAACGATTCCATGCCAAAAACTTTGACAATTGAATTTTTTACATGAGCCGGCCACTGGGTTGCTGTTTTAACGACAAGTACATTTTCGGACTTTTCATCTTCCCACCATGTTACGGCGCCGACGGGTTCGGCATACCAGTGCTCTTGAATCCCTGTTGTGTATGTGCAGCTAAAATAATTTTCGCCTGAAACATCTTTATTAGAATCAGAGGTATCCGTATTTTTTTTTATATCATTTTTTCGCTGGGAAATTTCGCTAGTGTTCCCAATGATAATCTCCCGTTTTATTTCTGTGCACGAGTTTGGATCGTCGCAGCTGAAAACAGGAGTATCCTCATGTACATTAACCTTGCATCTTAGAGCAAGTTCTTCAAGTTTTGTTTTATCGCCGCCAAGTAAAATAGCAACCGGCTCTCCTATATAGTTTAATATATCGCCTGTAAGGATTGGCATATTAGTCCCTTCCAGCTTGTTTTCGCCGGGGATATTTTCAGCGGTAATGAGCGTGTATCCTTCGGGAAGAACGGGAGATTCAATACTCCTTAAAAGTCCTCTCGCGACAGGCGATCTGATTGTTGCGGCATATAATAAGTTTTGCGGGTAGATATCTTCAAGAAAGGGGAGAGCTGCCATCAGCTTATTTTATAGCTTATTAATTATACTTTCAATAATGATAATAAATTTTTCTAAGCGGGTATATTTTTTTCTAATATTTCTTTTAGTACCTTGGCGTTTCTGTATAATTTCGCGCTTTCTTTATCAAACATACAAACAGGCCTTAATTTATCCAGAAGCGGTTTTATTTCTATGTCCTTTGGTTTTTTTCTTGTGATTTTTAAGATACGGCTGTGTTCGGTTTCCGCGGATTCTTCGTCTTCGTTCATCAGGGTTTCGTCAAGGCGTTCTCCGCTTCGAAGGCCGATGTATTCGATTTTTATTTCTGTTTCGACTTCGTAGCCTTGGAAACGGATTAACTGCTCCGCAAGGTCTTTAATACGCACAGGCTCGCCCATGTCAAGAAGGTAAAGACCTCCGTTTTCGCCGACTCCGCCGGTTTTTAGAACAAGCGAGCAAGCTTCGCTGATTGTCATAAAAAAGCGTTTTGCGTCAGGATGCGTTACTGTAACAGGGCCGCCTTTTTCAATTTGCTTCTGAAAAAGCGGAACGATTGAACCGCGTGATCCAAGAACATTGCCGAACCTGACAACTACAAAGGATGTGTCCTCTTTAACATTTGCGTCTTTATTTTTTCCGGCAGCGGCAAGAACCATTTGTTCGCATAAATATTTTGAAGTGCCGTAGACAGATACAGGGTTTACAGCCTTATCTGTCGAAATATGAACAAATCTTTTTACGCCGTATTTGATCGCAGCGTTAATAAGATTCTCAGTTCCAAAAACATTGTTTTCAATCGCGGCGACAGGATTCTCCTCCATCATTGGCACATGCTTGTAGGCTGCTGTGTGAAAAATCGCGTCTGCTTTTAACCGGCTTAAAAGATAGTCAATATAGTCCTTGTCTTTTAATTCCCCGATGATCGGAACAATCGCGGCTTTTTCGCCTACTCCTTCTTCCTGCAAAAGATGAAGCTCCCTGTCAATCTGATAAATCGAATTTTCACCGTGTCCTAAAAGGTACAATCGGGACGCGCCGCCTGAAAGAAGCTGCCTGCAAAGTTCGCTGCCTATGGAACCGCCCGCTCCTGTTACAAGAACTCTCTTTCCGCGGACATATGAAAGACTCTGTTTCAAATTTATTTTTACCGGGTTTCTGCCAAGAAGGTCTTGTAAATCTATCGAGCGTGTTTGGATTAAATGCGCGTCATCTTCGATTATTTGTGAAATATCGGGAAGGATTCGAATTTTTTGGAAACCTGCCGCCTTTAAAAGCGTGTAAAGTTCTTTTAAATAATCTCTGCCTGCGCCGGGAATCGCAATGATCGCTTCGTCAGCGGGGTTTGTGCGTAAAAGGAGAGCTACGTCTCTTATCGGGCCAAGAACCGGTATATCGTCGATTCTGCGGCCGATTTTTTCGGGGTCGTCATCAAGGAACGCGACAACTTCGCCAAAAATCGCCTTTTTTCTCAGCTCGTTTGCAAGAGTGCGGCCTGCAAACCCCGCTCCGATGATATATAAACGTTTCGATTTTCTCATAAAAGCTTTCCCTCTTTTTTCCCAGATAAAGTTCCGGGAAGGGCGCGTTTTATAAGGCGGCTAAAACACCGCTATATTTTGCCAATCTCCAATGATCCAATTACCTCAAATCCAAGATCGATGCTAAAGGAATCATTGTAAATATCAAGCTTGATTTTTGCCCTTCCTTTTCTTTTATCGACCTTTATTATCATACCCTCAAGACCTGAAAGCGGCCCATCGATAACAACAATACGGGAGTTTTCGTTAAAATAGACTCTGGATTTACCGGCTATGGGACCTGCGTTATTAATAAAATGCAGAACAATTTCCAAATCTCTGCCTGACAGGGGAGCGATATTCTGGTTTGATTTTAAAAATCTGAAAAAACCGTCAGTGCGCCTGAATTCCCATTGGAACGCCTTAATTTCGTCATCATTTTCAGCTTCAATAAAAAGGTATCCGGGGAAAACCGAAGGAACGCTTGTTTTCATCTTCCCGTTCTTTCTTATATCCAAAAGGCGGCGTAAAAAATGAATTGGAATTGTAATATGCGGATAAGTCGCCCTGAAAAGCTTAATAAATTTCTCTTCCAAGCGTGTTTTTACCTGAATTGCGTAATAGTTCATTTGCATTGATTATATAATCGATTAGATATTTGTAAAATAGTGCCGATAATTGATTCAGAGGAATTTTATTCCGGTGCCTGTCACCAGAGGTTAATAATGAAAAAAGGTTTGCTGTTTGGAGTAATTTTATATCTCTTTCTTGGCGTTAATGCGGGCGCGTCAACGGTAGCATTAAATATTGTCGAAATTGGAATTCCTGAGAACAGGCCGTTATCTGAATTTACTGAAATTTGGGAAGACGCGTTCATGGATGTTTTCTTTGAATCCGGATTAATAATCAGCAACGATCCGGTTCTGCGGCTTGAGTTTATGCCTTCGATCAGTATTTTTGATTATGTGATTTACGATCTTAATGAATTCACCAAATGGGGAATAGATTTTGTTTTAATTACACAGCTTAATTACGCAGGAATTTCACGCCATCCTTCGGAAATTGGCTTTATTATTTACAAAGTAAAAACTAATGAAATTATTTTAGAAAGAAAAATTGAAGGAAGAACATACAGATCAGCAAGGGAAGGAATTGATGATATTAAATCGATTGTCAGAGGACTTGTTCCTTTTATCAGATAAATTCAGGAGATGTATATGAAAAAAGGAATTACATTATTAATAATTATCGGATTATTATTTTTTCTTACAGCTTCATCGCCCTGGGAAGGAGCCGCGGCTGTGGCGCCGGCAGGCGAACTGCCCGAATCCGGTTTTTTTGTCGCGACAAATTCATTCCCCCGCAATACTGTTGTTGATATCACTAATATAGAAACAGGCAGAACCACAAGAGTTATTGTCGCGAATACTTTAAGCAGTTCCGGTCTTCTTGCGATAGTTTCGCGCGAAGCCGCTGAATTAATCGGCATGCGTCCGGGGTCTGTCAGCAGAATAAGGATGGTTCAGCCGTCGGATCCGCTTGCGTATCTTCGTTTTACCGAAAGAATGGCTTCAGGCGCTCCGTTTATCGATCCTTTAATAACAGAAGAGCGGTTACTGGATGAATTATACCGCACAGATACTTATGTGCCGCCTTCTGCAGCTCCGGCTGTAACGTCCGCAGCGCCTCAGCCTTCACTCGGTGAAATATCTGAATTGACATCAGATCGGGGTTATGTGCTGGACGAACCTGAATGGGGCGGAAGCGGCAGATTGAATATTGTCGAAGTTCCGGGATTTGTTGTTGAACCTGTGCAGCCGTTTACTGATAATACTCCGCAGCAAACCGCAGTACCTCCGTATATTATCCAAAGCGAACCAAGGCCGCAGGTTGCACAGGCCGAAGAACCGCATTCTGTTCCAGTACCGCGTGAAACCGCGGTGGAAGTGCCGTCAGAAGTCAAAACTGAACCAGTTGTTACCGCGCATACGGAAGAACCTGTTCCTGCGCAGCCGCTGACAGAAGAGCCTGTATATGTTTCTCATATGGATTATCCTGAAGAAGCAAAAGAGTCTCCTGTAGAAATTACAGAACCTGCAGCAGAAATTACGGAAACAAAGGAACCTGTGTCAGAAGAGCCGGTTCCTGCTTATATAGCGTCAGTTGATAATGATCATTCTTCTGAGGTAATTAAAGATGTATCAGAAAGAATCGATGAAGTTCCGTCCGCTCAAATTGTAAAGGATGTAACAGAATTTACGCAGGAGATTCCGCCTGAAAATATCGATAAAGAGATACCTGTATTTATCGCATCCGGTGATTCAAAGGATAATGTTGTAAAAGATGTATCAGAATTTATTACTGAAACCCCGCAGAACGATATTATTAAAGAAACTCAGGAATTTATAGCGGAAGCGCCGCGTGATGATGTAATTAAAGAAGCAAATGAATGGATTGAACCTGTATATATTGCTTCCGAACCTGAGCCTGTTATAGAAGAGCCGCCGCAGATTGTTGAAACGCCAAAAGAAACCGCTGAACCTCCGCGGCAGATAACGGAAACGCCGCAGGTTACGCAAGTGCCGCAGCAGCAAGTTCCTCTTGTCCCTGTAGAGTCAACTCTAAGAGTGCCGGGACACAGCGTTTATGATATACCGCTTACTGATATTATTCCCGGAATCATAACCGCAGAGCGGGCTGAAACTCCGGCTCCTTCGCAGCAGATAACATCGCAGCCTTCTAATATTGTTACAGCGCAGCCGGCAGCTGCCGAACAAGCCTTTCAGGCGCGCACGATATCGCAGCTTGATCGCGGCCAGTATTATGTGCAATTAGCCGCTCTTCACGCGGAAATGATTGATAATACTGTAAGGCAGATTGATCCCCGTTACAGTCCTGTTGTTTTCAGAGACAGAGATAATCTTTACCGTGTTTTAATAGGTCCATTAAATCAGGGCGAGAGCGCGGCAATTTTACAAAGGTTCAAAAGCATTGGTTATTCAGACGCGTTTGTCAGATACGCTAATTAAGGAAGTCGCGTACTTATTATATGAGTCTATAATGTGTCCGCGTTATAGATAGATAGTAACTTATTGTTAACATAGAATAAAGAGGCAGATGGAAAATTTTTTTATCATTGAGAATATTAATCCGCAGACTTTGATAGAAATTGCTGTAAAGATAGTAATTTCGATTTTAGTTTTTATTATAGGAATTCTTTTATCTAAAGCGTTTGCAAGAATTATCAAAAAAGCGTCTAAAGAAAATATAAACGCCGATGATACTGCGATTTTAATTATTTGTAGAATTGTAAAATATGGAATATTAATTATCTGTATTATAATGATCTTAAATATATTCGGAGTGCAGTCAACAAGCCTTCTTGCGGTTCTTGGCTCCGCCGGTCTTGCGATAGGACTTGCGCTTAAAAATACGCTTGGAAATATTGCGGCCGGCATAATTTTAATTTTTCTGCGGAGTTACAAGATCGGTGAATTAATAGAGTTCGGGGCTGTCAGCGGAGTTGTCAGAGAAATCAATCTTTTTACAACAATACTTGAAACACAGGAAGGCATTTATATATCTTCACCTAACTCGTGCATCTGGGGAGTGCCGCTTAGAAATCATTCGCGTAACGGAAAAAGACGCATGGATATGCCGGTTAAAATTTCCTGCGTTTATTCACTTGATACGGCGACGCAAATAATTAAAAACATTACCAATTCCGAAAAAAGACTCTTAGCTGAACCTGCGTCTCAGATTGTTGTCCAGTCTGTTCAGGATAAAAACGCTAATCTTATAATCAGAGCATGGGTAAAAAACGACGATTATCAGGATGTTTACTGGCGTTTGATGCGCGAGCTTAAAGAAAAACTGGAAGAAGCCGGTATACAGATTTAAGAATCTTTGCGTCTAACAGAAACCGTCTTACATTATTTGTGATTTTTTAATATATTTTTTATTAATAAAAAACCAACAAAAAGTTTACCAAGTTTTTATAATTTATTTTATAATTAAACAAGGAGGAAAAATGAAAACAAAACAAATTTATATAATTGCATCAATTGCAATTATTTTTTCCGCCGCGCTTTCTTTCACAAGCTGCGCAGGCAGAGCCGCCGCGGCGGAAGAACAGGTACAAACTACTGGCCACAGTCCTATAGCCGTAACAGTTAATCCTGATAATACAGATCACAACGGAAGTCCGAAAGTTTATTTTACCGCCGACATAAGCCCTGCCGGGTTAATGGCGGTTTATACGGCTTTAGGACTCGAAGCAAACGGAAATGTAGCTGTAAAATTACATACAGGAGAACCGGGCAACACACATTACTTGAAACCGGAACTAATAAGGGATCTTGTTCAAAGAGTGAACGGAACAATTGTTGAAGCGAACACAGCTTACGGCGGAAGAAGGGCGAGCACTCAGGCGCATTATCAGGTTGCCCGCGATCACGGTTTTACAGCTATCGCTCCTTTTGTGATACTTGACGAAAGCAGAGATATCAGCATTCCTGTTACCGGAGGAAAACACTTAACAGAAAATATTGTAGGATCGCGCTTTAACGAATTTAATTTTCATATTGTTTTGTCGCATTTTAAAGGACATCAAATGGGAGGGTTCGGCGGCGCTTTAAAAAATCTGTCCATAGGTTACGCGTCATCCGCGGGCAAGAACTGGATACATACAGCAGGCAGAAGCAGAACCAGCATGTCAGGAGGCGATCAGAACGCGTTTCTTGAGTCAATGGCGGAAGCTGCGAAATCAATTGTTGACAGCGCAAACGGAAGGATTCTCTATATCAATGTGATGAATCATCTCTCTGTTGACTGCGACTGTAACGGAAGACCCGCCGTTCCGACAATGGCGGACATCGGAATACTTGCGTCTCTTGATCCTGTCGCTTTGGATCAGGCTTGTGTTGATCTTGTATATGCGGCCCCTGACAGCAGGGATTTAATACAGCGGATCGAATCAAGAAACGGACTTTTAACAATTGAGCATGCCGCCTCTATAGGCATTGGCAGTAAAATATATGATCTTATAAAATTATAAAGAATTTTTTGAGATGACAGATTCTAAAAAATGATGTTAGCTGAAATGGCGGAAATACTTAATAGGGAACTAATATATTTCTGGTATTACTTCACAATCCAGACGGAACAGATTATCTTCTACTGGATTTTTGGAATGGCATTAGGATCATTAATATCAGTTTTTGGCAAAGAGAAAATTCATACTCTCTTTATCAAAATGCGTAATACTAAAATCGGAATATTCGGCATTATTCCGGCTTCTTTATTAGGAATAGCCTCTCCTCTTTGTATGTATGGTACAATACCGATAGCCGCTTCCTTTTCCGAAAAGGGAATGTCAGAAGACTGGATCGCGGCTTTTGTAATGAGTTCAATTCTTCTTAATCCGCAGCTGCTATTTTACAGCGCGGCTTTGGGAGTTCATGTATTAATCATTCGTATTACAGTCTGTTTTTTACTCGGCATAACATCAGGAATTTGTGTCAGAATTTTTTTCAGTAACAAACCATTTTTTAAATTTTCAAAATTTGAGAATATGGCAAACCGCGACACAGACCCAAATCCGTTCATACGCTATATAAAAAATTTTGGCAGAAATATAAAAGCGACATGGCTTTATTTTCTTATTGGCATTGTTCTTTCGGTTCTTTTTCAAAGATATGTACCGCAGGATTTATTCGCAGGACTTTTCCTTAATAACAGAGGTTTCGGCGTACTTATGGCGGCGGCAATTGGCGTACCGCTATACGCCTGCGGAGGCGGAACAATCCCGCTCCTTCAATTATGGCTTTTAAGAGGAATGACATTAGGATCAGCTTCGGCGTTTATGATCACAGGGCAGGCATTAAAAATTACAAATTTAGGAGCGGTAAAAATCGTACTTGGAATAAAACATTTTATTTTCTTTCTTTTATTTACAATAATTTTTGCTGTTCTCTCAGGACTAGTGATAGATTTTTTATTATAATTTAGAATTGTTGTCTGTTATGCTGTAATGCCGGCTTGTTTTCCGTATCTTTTTTTCTTTTATAATACGGTTAAACTCCTCAATATTTTATGGATTGTGTTGATAAATATACATTGGACTTGTTCGACAACTGCGAACCTTCGGTTCGAGGTTAGTTGTCTGCGGACTTTCAGTCCGACAAGTCCTGCATTTTCTTGCCTATAGGCCGCGAAAATGTTATTTTTATATGGAAGTTGTTCAATAACTGAAGTTATCGAACAACTCTATTTGTTGATAATTTGCAGATTGACATAATAAAGATGCTGCCTTACAAATTAATTATGAAATTATCAAAACTTGTTGATTATTAGGAGGGATAAGAAATGCCTAAAATAACGCCTGATATGATTCATCCTGATCTTAGAAAAAAAGCGAAGTCAGTCATATCATCTCAAAAATTTTCTTTAAATCAAATAAAAATTTTAAGATTATTATGCAGATTGCTTAGGGGACATCACAGTCCCGGGATGAATTTTAAGCAAAAATATGTTATTCGTCCAGACGGCAGCAAATTGCGCTTATGCGTTTATGCGCCTAAGAAAAAAAAGGAAAACGCGGCAGGCCTTTTGTGGATGCACGGAGGAGGCTATGCATTCGGCATACCGGAACAGGATGGTAATTTTATCGGCAGATTCCTTCAGGAAAACACAGCGGTAGTGGTTGCTCCGGATTATACATTGTCGCTTGACAAGCCGTACCCCGCGGCGCTTGAAGACTGTTATGCAGCGCTTCTTTGGCTTAAAGATAACGGCGAGTCTTACGGAATGAGATCTGATCAGATTTTTATCGGAGGCAACAGCGCGGGAGGCGGACTTACCGCCGCGCTTTCGATGTATGCCCGCGACAAGGGAGAGGCTGCGCCGGCTTTTCAAATGCCGCTGTATCCGATGATTGATGACCGCCTGACTCCTTCATCAACGGACAACAACGCGCCTGTATGGAATTCATCGCTCAATGAAGGAGCGTGGCGTTTGTATCTTGGCGGTTATTACGGCAGAGACGATGTTCCGCATTACGCCGCTCCCGCCCGCGCGAAGAATTACGCAGGGCTTCCTCCCGCCTGCACCTTTGTCGGCACTATTGATCCTTTTTATGACGAAACTTCCGCCTTTGTTAATACGTTAAGAGAAACAGGAACTCCTGTTCATTTTAAAACTTTTGACGGATGCTTTCATGCTTTTGAGGAGATGTGCAAAGACACAAATATAGCGAAGCAGGCAATATCTTTTTTAATGGAAAATTACAGATACGCGTTAAATAATTATTTTGCACCGCAGCCCGCAAGGCGCGTTTAATTAAATGGAGGAGATATGCATCAATTTGAAATTAAAGAATCAACAAAGCGAATTGCAAATAATAAACACTGGCAATTCTGCGTCGGCTCAGGGCAGGCGGTTCTTGCGCTTCGCACCGATTACGCTAAGCAGCTAGAGTACGTGCGAAAAGAACTCGGCATCGAAAGAGTTCGTTTCCACGGGGTTTTTGACGAGTGTATGGAAGCGTATCAGGGCGCGGACAGCTATCTCAATCTTGGGCGCGCTAAACATTTTAAGAATTACAATTTTTTGAATATCGGCGTCGCGTATGACAATGTGCTTGCGGCGGGTATGAAACCTTTTGTAGAACTGTCATTTATGCCGGGGCGTCTTGGAAAAAGCAGAAAAGCAAAATCGGAAATTTCGGGGATCAATAATTCAATGCCTAAAAATGATTCCGATTGGCAGGATTTTATAAAAGCGTTTGTCCGGTTTTTAATACACCGCTACGGAAGGGATGAAGTTGTAAGCTGGCATTTTGAAGTTTGGAACGAACCGAATATTTTTGTTTTTTTTAAAGGTTCAAAGAAAGATTATTTTCATTTGTATGAAATTACAGTCCGCGCGATAAAGGAAGTTGAGCCTGCGATAAAAGTCGGCGGCCCTTCGACAGCGTTATGCGCATGGCTTAACGATTTTATCAATTTCACTAAAGAAAAAAATGTTCCTCTTGATTTTATCGCGACTCATTACTATCCCGGGGAGCCGCTTGGTCCCGGTCTTTTGTTTAAGTATGTAAAAAGCATGTTAGCTGACAGTATAGTGAAAATGGGTAAACTGAAAAGCGGGCGCGTATTGGACGCGGGACGCTGTTTCATGAATGATCAAACTGAAGATGATAAAGAAATGGAAAAAGGTTTGATGGGAAAGCAGACAGCGACAGCCCGATCTCAAATAGGTGATTTACCATTTTATATAACAGAATGGAATCTGAGCGCTACAATAACAGCGTATTCCAACGACACGCGCAAAGGCGCCGCGTTCCTTGTAAAATCTATAAGCGAAATGGACAGTTCTGTGACAGGCTCGTCTATCTGGGCATTCAGCGATATATTCGACGAGTTTATGCTCCTTCCTGACGAGTTTTCAGGCGGCTTCGGCCTTTTAACAGTCAGCGGAATTCCAAAGCCGCAGTTCCATGCTTTAAAAATGATGGCGCAAACAGGGCCGCGAAAATATGACCTTCCTGTTACAAACAAAGAAATTGAAATCGCCGTTTATGAAAGCGATAATGAAAAACAACTTTTTGTTTTCCGCCATCGAATGAAAAATGATAACGAGCCGTCTGTTCAATATGAAGTGTTATTCGATCTTCCCTCTGTTCCTTCATCTGTGACATTAAAGAAAATTGACGAGCAGTATTGCAATCCTCTTAAACTCTGGGAAGAGATGGGCAAGCCTGAACTTAACAGGGAACAAGCCGCCGATTTAACTGCGCGATCTTCTCCTGTAACTGAAAAAACAGAAATTAAATTTGAAGGCGGCAAACTAAAGCTTTTAGGAACTCTTGGAATCAATGATATACATTTTTATACTATCAGCCTTAGTAAGGATTCGGTATGAAAAATTATTCGCCTCAGTACACAATAAAAAAAATCTATGCCGATACTTACGCGATCAGCGACAGTGGGATAGGGCAGGGTAAAGTTTTTATGTACCTGCTTACAGGAAGTGAAAAAGCACTTTTAATCGACAGCGGATTTGGATTATTGGATTTAAAAGCGATAACATCGTCAATTACAGATAAGGAAGTGATTTGCGTCTGCACTCATGGTCATGTTGATCACGCGCTTGGCGCAAGTCAGTTTGAAAATGCCTATCTTCACAGCAGGGATTTTGACGTATATAAGCGTCACACAGATCCGCAGATGATAACTGACATGGGAATGAAAGGGCTTTTAATGAAACCGCCTGTAAAGATGCTGCAGAATTCTAGTTATGTGAAACTCGTTCAAAAACTGGCGGACACGCCGTACGGGCCTTTAAAACCTCTTGATGAAGTCAAAGAATTTGATCTCGGAGGCAGGGTAGTAAGCTGGTATCCTGTACCGGGACATACTCAGGGAAGCGTCGCGTTTATTGACGAAAAAAATAAAATGGCATTTGACGCCGATGCCGCTCCAGTCGGCGCGTGGCTTTTTTTATCAGAATCTAGTTCGCTGCCTGAATACATCGAATCGCTTGAAAAATACCATGCTTTTCTTTTAGACAAAGGAATAACTCATCACTATTTAGGGCACGCCGTCGCTCCGTTAAAAATAAAAAGCATAAAAAATCTGATACGGTGCTCGCAGCTTGCGATAAAAAAACCAAACAAAGGAACAAAAGTAAATTCAATGTTCGGTCCTGCGCGGATAATCTTCGCAAAAGGCACGCTGATGTTCTGCTCTGCGAAATAGCCGGAGGTGAAAATGAATAAAAAGTTTTTTACTTTAAGTTTTGATGACGGCCTTGAAATGGATAAAATAATTATCGAGCGCATGCGCCATTACGGATTATCCGGCACATTCAATATAAACGCGGGACTTTTCGGTTACTCGCCGCGTTTTGTAAAAATCAACCGTCTTCAAAAACATGAAATACGCGGCGTGTATGAAGGCTTTGAAGTAGCGTCCCACGGCTACAAACATGAAATGTTCCGTTATATGACACGAAAAAAAATTGAAGAGTCGCTGTCACGCGACATTGACGAGCTGTCGCAGCTTATGGGTTATCAGATCGCAGGCCATGCTTATCCTTATGATATGCACACAAAATCCGCGGAAAACTATCTTCGTTCGCGCGGCATACTCTACACCCGCCGCGCTCTCGGTAAAGGCTCATTTAATTTTCCCGAAGACCCGTTAAAATATAACGCCACCTGCTGGTTCAACTCAAAGAATATTTTTAAGCTCATTGATGAGTTTGTTAACGCAAAACCTGAAAACGGCAATATGCTTTTTATGATGTGGGGACATTCTTATGAACTGAAATACGGTTATCCTAAATGCTCCCCTGAACGCCTTGAACAAATATTTTCGATGATCGCAGGACACAAGGATATTGTTTATTGCACCAGCAAAGAGGCGTTTGAAATGAATAAGGGGTAAGGTTTTTTATAAGGTCTCTATAAATTTGTGCAGTAAAGGTCAAAACAAAGAACAATTTAAACTTGAAAACATTCCTCATTTTCCCCTAAACGCAACATAAGTCCATGTTTATTATTATAATTTAAAATAATAAGAATCATATTTTTCCCCCTTTCTTATTTTTTAGTGTAATATATTATAATATAAAGTGTTATAACAAAATATACTAAAACTGTCAGGAGGAAAAGATGGATCGTTCTACAATTCAGTTATTAAAAACCTTGGTCGTAGTTGCGCTTTTTATTTTATTTCATATATGGAATAAATACAGATCGAAAGGAAAGTACAAAACTTACTACGAAAATAACCGCCGGAAATTTCCATGGCTTGATAATTATCTTAAAAATAATCCTAACGCGGTAAAACAAGGCGCGGGTACAGACGCATGGGTTGGAACCATTTTAGGAGTTATTGTATTTTTCATAGCGCTGTTTATTCTTTCATTTATAACAAGGAATAATTTAACTGCCGAGATTATTACTGCATCCATAGGACTTGGCACAAGTTTTTTAATCGGACTATTTATGAGAAGAGCCGTTGACCCTAATGAGGCGGAATGTCCAAGTTGTCATTGTCCTCATGCGTGGAGAATGACAGGAACGCAAAATATAGTAGAGAGCTCAGACACCACAAGAAGCAGAACAGAAATAACAAAGAAAAATG
>Ga0209755_10002337_pt1 | contig 26380 bp, 18 predicted proteins | sample TergutCo191P1_FD_187301 | JGI IMG/M metagenome (GOLD analysis project Ga0209755, IMG submission 187301) | Cornitermes sp. P1 segment gut microbial communities from Petit-Saut dam, French Guiana - Co191P1 (SPAdes) (version 2) | ecosystem: Host-associated > Arthropoda: Insects > Digestive system...
CAGCAATTCAAAGTTTCAGAAATATTGTGATCTTTCGAAGAAGCCGGCATTCGAAATGGCTAAGTATCGTGCACCAATTTAGGAAAAACATATACGCCTATAACGAGCAAAGGGTACCCAATGGCACTTTCACGCCTTATTTCACCCTACTTTGAGATATTACACCCGATAAAACACGATAAAATAGGCTGGTTTTGGTGGCAAAACCGACGAAATCGGCTCTTTTGGCCCCCAAAAATTGTAACTTTGAATTGCTGCGGCTCCGGCGTTTGGTTTGCGGTTCCCGCGAAAACGTGATACAATAACCTGGCGCCTAAAATTCGGCGCCGGCACAGGCAAAACCGCGAAAGGAGTTCCCCATGGAGAGATTTCAAATCCGACTCACCGCCCTGGAAGGTCAAACAAACACGCCGCCGCAAGGCGCGCCGTTAATGGAGTTCCACATAGATTGGGAAGTACGCAGGGAGTACGCCCTGGAAGGCAGCCTTTTTGCGCTTACCGGGAACGTGGTGCTCGCCGATATGCGCAAAACCAGGGAGCTGGCGGCAAAATTCAACGCGAAACAGAAACCCGGCAGCGAACGATACATCCGCGCTGGCGAACTGTACGCAATGGGGCTTATAGACGAAATACTCCACTACGTGGTGGCACTGTACCGCAAACAGGTGCAACCGAAGGCGTTTGACAGGTGCCTTGAAAGGCTGGAAACCAAACTGGGCGCGGACGGCACCGGGGAACTTCTGGGCGCTTTCTCGCGGCAGTTCCCCCCAAAACCGGTCTACACCGGCGAAAAAGACATTCCGGAATACCTGGGGGGCAGCGACGAAGGCTGCTCCTGCCGCGCCCTGTCCCTGGAAGAAACCATGATGCTTTCACTCGCCAATCTAAACACCGCCTTTGGCCCGTTCCGCTTCCTTTTTGACGATCGCAGCCTGTCGGAAAAGACGGTTTACCCTGCGGCAATAGAGGAACTCAAGGCGCACTTCAAGGACATGCCCGCCTTTGGCCCCTACGGGCAGAGCCTTTGGGACATGCTTCGCTCCCCGGCGCTGGCCTCCGACACCCTTAGCGGGCAGCTTGAGTACATGCGCAAACACTGGGGCCTGCTGGTCGAAAAATTCATGTCGCGCCTGCTCATGGGCATGGACATCATCAAGGAAGAGGAAAAACCGGTTTTCGGCGGCGCCGGCCCCAGCGAGGTAATGAGCTTTGCCGGCCTGGACGAGTACGAACGTTTCAGTCCGGACCAGGACTGGATGCCCCGGACGGTGCTTATGGCGAAAAGCACCCTGGTATGGCTGTTCCAGCTTTCGCAAAAATACGGCAGGGAAATCAGCCGGCTGGACCAGATTCCGGACGAGGAACTGGACGAGCTGTCGCGGCGCGGTTTTACCGGGCTGTGGCTGATCGGGCTGTGGGAGCGCAGCAACGCGTCCCGGGTTATAAAACAGTGGACCGGAAATCCAGAGGCGGCGGCCTCCGCGTACAGCCTTTACGACTACGACGTAGCCGGGGAGCTTGGCGGCTGGGACGCGCTGGGCAATCTGCGCGAACGCTGCATGAGGCGCGGCATACGGCTGGGTTCCGACATGGTGCCCAACCACACCGGAATAGACAGCCGCTGGATGATCGAACATCCGGATCGCTTTCTGCAACTGCCCTACCCCCCCTTCCCCACCTACAACTACAACTGCGGGAACCTTTCCGGAAGGGACGACATCACCGTCCAGATTGAGGAACACTACTTCGACCGCACCGACGCGGCGGTCGTGTTTAAAAGGATTAACAACCACACCGGGGAGACCAGATTTATCTACCACGGAAACGACGGAACGTCCATGCCCTGGAACGATACCGCGCAAATAGATTTTCTGAATCCGGAAGCGCGAGAGGCGGTAATCCGCACGATTATAGGCGTGTGTCAGCAGTTCTCGATTGTGCGTTTCGACGCGGCCATGACCTTGGCAAAGCGGCACATCCAGCGTTTGTGGTACCCCGTCCCCGGGCAGGGGGGGGATATCGCCAGCCGCGCCGAACACGCGATCTCCAACGATGAGTTCAACGCCCGCATTCCCAACGAGTTCTGGCGCGAAGTGGTGGATCGCTGCGCGGCGGAGGCTCCGCACACGCTGCTTCTGGCGGAAGCGTTCTGGATGATGGAAGGCTACTTTGTGCGCACTCTGGGAATGCACCGGGTGTACAACTCGGCGTTCATGAACATGCTGAAAAACGAGGACAACGCGAAGTACCGGGCCACGATTAAGAACACCATGGAGTTCGACCCGGAAATCCTGAAGCGTTTTGTCAACTTCATGAACAATCCGGACGAGGACACCGCCGTGGCGCAGTTTGGCAAAGGCGACAAATACTTTGGCATTTGCACCCTGCTGGTTACCATGCCGGGGCTTCCCATGTTCGGGCACGGGCAAATCGAAGGCTTTGAGGAAAAGTACGGCATGGAATACCGCCGCTCCTACAGGGACGAAACGCCGGACGGTTATCTGGTGGGCAGGCACGAACACGAGATTTTCCCCTTGGTGAAACGCCGCGCTCTGTTTTCCGGAAGTTCGGAGTTCCGGCTGTACGACCTCTTTACCGAAGGCGGTTCCGTAAACGAAAACGTGTTCGCGTATTCCAACCGCGCGTGGCTGGGCGGGCGCGAGGAACGCGCGTTGGTTTTTTACAACAATTCCTACCACGAAACGGCCGGCTGGATTAAAGTCAGCGATCCGGCGATACCGCAGGGCGACGGCAGCCGGAAACGCGACAGCCTTAGCCGGGCGCTGGCGCTGCACAACGACGATTCGCACTTCACCATGTTCCGCGACCAGCGTTCGGACCTGTGGTACATTCGCTCGTCCAAGGCGATACACGAAAACGGTTTCTTCGTCGCGCTTAAAGGGTACGAGGCGCAGGTTTTCATCGACATCTACGAAGTCGCCGACGACGAAAAAGGCCGCTGGGCGCGGCTTCACCACGATCTCCAGGGGAGGGGGGTAAACGATCCGCGATCCGCAATCATGGACATCTACCTTGGCGATCTTTACCACCGTTTCACGAAACCGTTGCGCCGGGAAACCGTTGCGCGGCTGCACAAGTTTTTCGTCGTCGGCAAGGCCGACAAGCCGGAGGTTGACGCGTTTGTCGCGTCAATTAAGGAAACCGCGATAAAGTACTTTGACTCCGTGCGGCACTTTATGGCGGGCGCGGACGGGAAGTTCGAACCGTGGACGGCGCCGGAAAGCGAAACCGGCGATTGCGCAAAACCGGAACCGGCAAGCAACGCGGATTTGTGGACGGAGTTTGCGGCTTACGTGGAAAGGCTAATCCGGATTTCCGCCTACGTCAAAGCCGGAAAGAAAACGCCGGAAGACCGGCTGCTGGGCGAGATTGCGCGGGAAATCAGGGACAAGCAGGCCGTTTGCGCGGCGGCTCTGGGGTACGGACTGCTTGCGATCCTGCGGCCGATTATCGGCAAGGGCGCGGACGGCAAAGCCAACGAAGGCGAGCTTGCCGCGAATCTGGCGTTCGACCACTGGGGCCTGGGGCGAAAGCTTGCCGAACAAATCGAGCTTTTCGGTACCGCCGGCGTTGACCCCCGGCGGATTGCGGAAATAAGCAAGGCCGTGCTGCGGCGAATCTGCTGCGACAGCGGTTGCCCCTGCTGCGAGGACTCCGGCGGCGCGTCCGAGGAAGCGCCTTTCGAAGCGGGCCATTGCGCGGCGACATTTATAGAAGCGAATTATCTCCAGGACGATCTGCGCCGGCTTATCGGCGCGAACGTTTTCAACGACATCACCTGGTTCAACAAGGAAGACTTCGAGGGCACGGCGTTCTACGGCAAGCTGTTCCTGCTGTTGGAAGCCTGCCCCTGGGTAGGCGGCAGGCGGCAACCCTGGCTTGAACACGCCGCACGAATCGGCGAGGTTACGGAAGCGCTGGAAAAAGCGAAAGCCGCCTCAGGCTATAAACTGGGCGGCCTCCTGCGCGCGCTAACCGGGGAAGACGAAACCGGCGACACGCGTTCCGGCGATAACGACGGCGCGGGCGTATAAAACATTACCGCCTTGCGTGCAAACCGGCCCCGGAACCAATACGGTTTTGGGGCCGGTTTCAGTTCAGTCTCCCGCTTTAAACTTTGAAACTTCTCCCAGCAGTACGCTGATTTTCCTGTGGTTTGTTTCGCTTAAATTGTTGACGCGGCTTACCGCGGCGTTGATTTGATCCGCTTCGTCGGCCACTTCGTTCATGCCCCCGGTTATATCCTGGGTTATGGTTTCAAGGTTTTTGCCTTCCCTTATGACCTCGCTGGAACCTTCGCGCATTTCTTCCGATTCCACCTTTACGTGCCGCGTGATCTCGTTGAGGCTTCCAATGGCTTCCAGTATCTGTTTGCTTCCGTGCCCCTGCTCTTCCATGGCGTTGCGGATGTTTTCCTCCTGATCCGCGACCGTTCTGATGTTTTTGTCAATGGCCTCAAACTTTTCCAGAACGTTTTCCGTAGAGACGGTAATCTTGTCGATGGACCCCTTTATTTTTCTCAAAACGGCGTTGATCGTTTTCGACTGCTCGCTTGAGTTTTCGGCCAGCTTGCGAATCTCGTCGGCAACCACCGCGAAGCCTCTCCCCGCATCCCCGGCATGGGCGGCTTCTATGGCGGCGTTCATCGAAAGCAAGTTTGTCTGGCTGGCAATGTTTTCCATTACCGAGTTTATTTCCATCAAGCCTTCCGATTCGCGGGCTATCTCCTGAATGTCCGCCGCCACTTCCTGCAACCCGCTGCGCCCCACTTCCGAAGCGGATGTCAGATCGTTAACGTTTTCCATGTTCTTGCCAAGCGTGTTGGTTACCGACTGGACATTCGCAATCATTTCCTCAACGGCGGAAGAAGACTGCGAAACGGAATTCGTCTGCTTTTCCACCTGGCTGTTTAGCTTTGCGATGTTGGCCGTAATCTGTTCCATTGTGGCGTTTGTTTGGGTAACGCTGGCACTCTGGGCTATGGCGCGGCCCTTGACGCTTTGAACATTGGAGGTGATATCGGTTATCGCGGAGGCGGTCTGGCGCATATTGGTCGCAAGCTCCGTTCCTATGCCGTCCAGCTCCGATGCCTCGTTTTTAATGGTCTTAATAAGGTGCCTGATTTTTTCCAGAGTGGCGTTTAGCGAGCGGCTTATGTTCCCGACTTCGTCATTGCTCTTGATCTCAAGGGTCGGGGTAAGGTCGCCTTCGCCAATTGTTGCAAAGACCTTTTCTATGGACTTGAACGGGGCGGTAATGGAACGGGCAATGATAAGAATAATAACGGTGATGATTCCCAGGATGACTATGCCAAGCACTATGGAAAGTATGGCCATGCGGCGAACCGGAGCCAGCACCGTGCTTTCCGGAATTAGGGATGCCGCAGTCCAGGGTGTAACGCTGTTGCCAATCGTGAACGGACGAGTGGTAAGGATCATGTAGGAATTGGTCTCGGGTGAAAATACCCTTTCGCTAAAATTGGTGCCGTTGCTTATCGCGTGCATCAGACCGTCCAGGTGTTCCCCTAGCATGGCGGCTTCCGTTTCAGCGACGTTTTTTCCAAGACGGTCCGAGTTGGGATGGGCAAGGATAAAACCCTGATTGCTGAAAATCCCCAAGGACCCGTCCCCAAAGGGTTTGATCCCGTCCATCATGCCCTGAATTCCGGACAGCTCAATATCCACGCCGACCACGCCTATTACCCTGCCGTTGCGAAGCATCGGCACCGTAACGCTGGTCAACAGATACGGTACTCCGTTTATCGCGTAAATGTAGGGCTCGACGATAGCCTCCTTGCCCGATTTAAACGAGGTAAAGTAAAAATACCCGTCGGGCCCCGGGTCGTCATAGGACACAAGCACATGAAACTCTATCTTGCCGTCCACCTGGGTAAAGTAGCTTATAAACCTTCCCGTCGCGTCGCTTTCCGGCGTGTTCGCAAAGTAATAGTCCAAGCCGTCAAGCTCGTTGGGTTCGAATACCGCCCATGATCCCATATAGCTCCGGTTTTGCTCGAGTATGGCGCGAAGCATGTAATTGACCATCGGCCGCCGCTCGATGGGGGGCAAAACCTGGTCCAGATTTGTCAAAATCGAGGCAAGAGCCCTGACTTCATCCAGGGGAGCTTCAAGGAATACTCTTACCTGGTTTGCCGTCACTTCGGTTAGCGCTCCGGCTTTGTCATGGGACAGGCTGGTAATTTCCCTTGACGTAAGTGCAAGGGAAACTGCGGTTAAAGCGCCGATGCAAATCAGATTTGCCAATGTAATGATAAGTACCAATTTTGCGCCGATCTTCATTTTTTTGCTCCTCTTTAGGCAATGGCTTTCCAGTCGGAAAGTCTGGCTGGGTTTCCGCTTAGCATGTTTGCTTTAAAAAGCTCGTAAAATACATGTCATAAGTCAAGGAAAATCTAAGACGCGTTCACGCTAAATGAAACCGCATCGAGCACGGAAAAACGGAGGAGGGTAAAAGCCCGGTCCGGAAACGGCGTTGACGGTTAACGCTGCTTTTGAACGAAATCAGTTCCGGCCCGGTTTAATAAAACCGCAATGCCGTATTGTCAAAAACGCCGGTACACCCCATAATTAATCTAGATATGCAAGCGAATACCAAAGACGTGGTAACGCTCAAGGTGTCGCGGGTGGATTCGCGGGTCGCTTTGCCGCGTTACGAAAGCGACGGGGCCGCCGGAATGGACCTTCGCGCTTTTCTGGAGGCGGACTTGCCCATTCCGCCGCTGGGACGGGCGAAAATCCCCACCGGTCTTAAATTCGAGATTCCGGAAGGGTTCGAAGGGCAGGTCCGGCCGCGTTCCGGGCTGGCGGCCAAATTCGGCGTTACGGTGCTGAACTCGCCGGGGACCGTCGACAGCGACTACCGCGGCGAGGTGGCCGTGGTTCTGGTAAACCTGGGGGCGGACGTCTTTACCGTGAAAAACGGCGACCGTGTCGCGCAAATGGTGATAGCGCCTTTCGTTCGCGCCTCAATCCGGCAGGCGGAAACGGAGGAGCTTTCCGTAACGGCGCGGAACAGTGGTGGTTTTGGTTCTACAGGATGAACGAAATAGGAGCGGCGGGCTCCGGTTCAATAGGAAGGCTCTCCCCTACTCCCCCTGTATCCGGTCGTAGGTGGCTTTTCTGGGCCAGATCGGACGGGGAAAGCCCCCGTTCCATGTCCGCCACCATCTATCGCTACATTCTGGCCGAAACCTTTTTCGCGTTTTTAATCTCGTTCCTGTTTTTCTTCTTCGTGTTCTTCGTCAACCAGCTTCTGCTTATGGCGCAGGACATTCTGACCAGGCAGGTTCCGTTTCACCAGGTTGCCATGCTGGTGCTTTTTTCGCTGCCCGGAGTCATCGCCCTTTCCGCCCCTTTCGCCTCCCTTGTCGGGACGCTTATGACCATAGGGCGGCTTTCCAGCGACAACGAGATTCTGGTTCTGCTTTCGTCGGGGCTTTCGTTTCGAAACGTGTTTATGCCGGCAATAACCGTCGGTATTGTAATTTCGCTTCTTTCGTTTGTCGCCAACGACATTCTGCTTCCGGCGGGTACGTTGCAGTTCAGGCAGCTTTACCGGCGCATTCTTGTCTCCACTCCGGCGCTGGAAATGGCTTCCAACTCCGTGGTAAGGTTCAGGGACACGGTAATCGTTACCGGCAGCGTTGTGGGCAACTCCATAAGCAACGTGCTGATTATGGACCGCACCGGGGACGGCGAGCGCCGCGTCATAATGGCGAACAACGCCGCGCTTAGGGACGCCGGAAGGGAGGGCCTAAGCCTGGACATGTCCAGGGCGTTCGTTCTGTCTTCCGGGGAAATCGTAAGGGAAAACTACGACTACGCTTTTGCCAGTTCCATCCAGTACTGGGTTCCGCAGGAAGACATAATCCAGGTGATGACCACGATAACCCCACGCGAGATGAGCTCGGTGGACGTGTTTCGGGAAATACGGCGGCTGCGCGCCGACCTTGACGTACGGGTGAACGACAGGCAGAACCGGACGGCTTCGCTGGGGCTTGCGCTGGAACAGAATCTGCGCGAGGGGCCGACGTCGGATACGTGGAACCGCCGGAACAGTCAACTGGCGGCCTTTGAGCGCGAAGTGCAGACGCTGGAAAACATTCGCAACGATCGAACGCTTTCGCTTTACCAGCTTGAGTTTAACCAGAAGTTCGCCATTCCGCTGGGCGCGTTTTCGTTTATTTTTCTGGCGGTGGCGCTGGGGCTGATGGCGAAAAAAAGCGGGCAAACCGTGGGGTTTATTTTCGGGCTGATTATTTCCGTGATTTACTGGGCGCTGCTTCTGGGCGGGCAAACCATGGGGATTCGCATGGGCTGGTCCCCGTTCTGGTCAATCTGGACGCCAAACATTCTGGCGTTGTCCGTGGGCTCGGTTCTGGCGGCGGTCAAGGTATTTAGATGATTCTGGACCGCTATCTGTTGCGCCAGTTCTCGATTATTTTTGTTGCCGTTCTTGGCATGTTCGCGTTCGTCATTTCGCTGATCGATCTGTTCGCGCACATTGTACGTTATCTGCAAAACGAAGTTCCGTTCCGCGAAATCATGCGAATAAGTCTGTTCTATTTGCCGCAGGCTTTCGCGTTTGCGCTGCCCATATCTATGCTTTTCGCGGCGGCGTACACCCTGGGGGATCTTTACGCCCGGAACGAACTCACCTCGATTTTTTCCTCCGGTATTCCCTTCCGGCGTTTCAGTTTGCCGCTGCTGCTTTTGGGACTGTTCGCGTCGGTTTTTTCGTTTTTTTTTGACGACATGGTGGTTGTCCCGGCGATGCGGACCAAAAACGAGCTTACCCGGCGCGCCCTGCGCCAGCACGTAGTGGAACACAATTCCGACATAGTGATAAAATCGCAGGGAGGGCGGCTCGTTTACGCGGTGGATTTTTACGACCACATCGGGCAAATTCTTAACGGTATTGTAATCACGGAACGGAACACGCAGGGGGATCCCATATCCATAATCCGCGCGCCCAGGGCGACGTGGACCGGTTACTACTGGGATTTTGTCAATCCCGTTATCTGGTCCTGGGACAGCGACGGTTTTTGGCAAATCACTCCCCTGCCCCACACGGAAGCGTTTAACGAACACCCGGACACGTTCCGGCGCAGCGCGGTAAGGCCGGAGGAGCTTTCCGCGCTGGAACTGGGGCGACTGGTGGAAGACCTTAGGGCCGCCGGCCAACCCTTTGAGGAAGCGGAGGTGGATTTCCACCGCCGGTTTTCCTTCGCCTCCGTTTCGTTTATCGTAATGATATTGTCGCTGTCGATGGGCGGCAGGTTCCGGAAAAACATTCTGCTGATGAGTCTGCTTCTAAGTCTTTCCGCGGCGGTGGTTTTTTACGTTATAGAAATGATAACATTGATGCTGGCGCGGATGGGGCACATTCCCACTTTTGCCGGAGCGTGGTTTCCCGTGGGGGTTTTTATCCTGATTGGGTTTTTGATGCTGGGCGGGGCGAAGACCTAGGGGCTGGTCAGTTTAGCGCTAATATTGTTTGCCGCAAAACGGAAAGAAACTTGGCGCAAAATGGGGGATAATTGCCGGTATGCTTTTTGACGTTGTTTCCAGGGATAGCGACTCCGCCGCGCGAACCGGGGTATTGCGGCTTCCCCACGGGGAGGTTGCCACTCCGGTTTTTATGCCGGTGGGGACTGCCGGAACGGTAAAGGCGCTTACCGTAGAGGATTTGCGGGAAATCGGTTTCCAAATAATTCTTTCCAACACTTACCATTTGTATTTGCGCCCCGGAATGGACGTTATTGCCGGAGCCGGAGGACTGCATCGCTTTATGGCGTGGGACCGGAACATACTTACCGATTCCGGCGGGTATCAGGTTTTTTCGCTTTCGAATTTGCGAAAAATATCGCGGGAAGGGGTGCGGTTCCGGTCGCACCTGGACGGTTCCGGACATCTTTTTACGCCGGAAAACGTCGCGGAAATTCAGTGCGTCATCGGCAGCGACATACAGATGCAGCTTGACGTGTGCAGCGCCTGGGGCGTGGAAAGGCGGGAAGCGGAAAACGCCCTGGAGGTTACCGCCGAGTGGATGGGCCGGGCAGTGCAAACCTGGGAGAGGAAACGCGACGAAGGCTACCTCGGCAGCCTTTTCAGCATCGTGCAGGGGAACTTTTTTCCGGATTTGCGAAAACGCGGCGCGGAGGCCTGCGTCGCCGCCGGAACGCCGGGCATCGCAATCGGGGGGCTTTCCGTGGGCGAGCCGCACGGGGCCTTTACGGAGACGCTGGGGTTTACCGCGTCGCTGCTTCCTCACGAAAAACCTCGCTATCTTATGGGAATCGGAACGCCGGACTACATTCTGGAGGCCATAGAGAACGGAATCGACATGTTCGACTGCGTTGTTCCAACCCGGGAGGGCAGAAACGGCAGGGTTTACACCCGGCGGGGGCCGCTCGCGCTTAAAAAAATCGACACTCGCATGGACTTTATGCCGATAGATAAAGAGTGTACCTGTAAAGTGTGCGGGCAGTACAGCCGGGCGTACCTTCGTCACCTATTTAAAAACCGGGAGATACTGTGTTCCATGCTGGCCAGCTACCACAATCTGTTTTTCCTTCACCAATTGGTTATTGACGCGCGACGCGCCATCGTGGAAAATAGATTTTCATCGTTTAAGCGTGATTTTCTTTCTGGTTACAAGGAGGAGGCGGAATGAAGACTGGATTTTTCCCCACGGTATTTTTGACGTTTGCGGTTTTGTCCAACGCGGCTTTGCTTTACGCGCAGGAGGACGAAAACGCGCTACGGCGGGACATAGTAAGGTTCGGCACGGAAACGGAAATCGCCGCGCTGCTGACGGAATTGCGGGCGGAGGGTAGCGATTCGATGGACGCCGACATTATCGCCCTGGTGGACGGTACGCGCAACCACGCTATTTTGACGGTGGCCTTCAACTTTTTTGGCGAAAGGGAAAGAACCGGACTGGAGGAACGGGCCATTCACGCGGTGGAGGAGCGTTTCGACGAACACAGCGAAACTGTGCTTGCCGCGATAAACTACATTGGCTGGGTTGGAGCGAGGGGCGGAGACGCGGTTCTTCGCGAGGTTATTAACAGCGAGGAAAGGCGCTTTTTGACCACGGCGATTCGCGCGCTGGGACGCGTCGGCGGCGCGGCCGGCGGCGGGTACGCGGACGACATAGCCGAATATCTGATTGAGTTTTACGAAGACCGGGATATGGACGCAGGAACCAGGCGCGAGGCGATTCTGGCGCTGGGAGCCACCGGTTCGTCGGCGGCGGTGGAATTCCTGGGGGACATTGCCGGAAACACCGAAAGCGGTCAGTTTCTGCGAATGGCCGCGATAGAGGCTCTGGCGCAGATTGGGGACCAGTCCGGTCTTGACGCGATACTCACGGGCATTTCCGCCGGGGAGCCGCACGTTCGCGCCACCGCGGTTCAGGCCCTGGGGCCTTTTTCCGGAAGCGCGGTGGACGCGGCAATCCTGGACGCTTTTCGGGATTCGTTTTACCGCACGCGCATTGCGGCGGCCCAGGCCAGTCGCGAACGCCGGCTTGTCGCGGCGGTGCCGTACCTTAGGTTTCGCGCCACCCGCGACGAAAGCCACGCGGTAAGGGAACACTCAATACGCGCACTGGGGGCAATCGCCAACGGCGAATCCATAAACGTGCTGGAGGAACTGTTTACCGAACGCAGAAGCCCGCAGCGCATACGTATAGTCGCCGGCGAAATGCTGATGAAGAACGAGCCGAACCGGTTTCTGGACAGGTTCGTGGAGGAAATGGACGAGGCAAGGCGCAGCAACCTTACCGCGATGTACAACGCTTTTTTAAGAATTCTGAGCGGAACCACGGCCAACAACATAGAACCAATCGCCCGCCGGCTTCTGGCGGAACGCGGCATTGTGGAAAGATCCTACGGCATGGAAATAGCGGCAAACAACAATCTTGTAAGCCTGGCCGCCGAAATCAGGATTCTGTCGGAGGACAGCAACCAGGCCATTGCGCGCCGGGCCAGACGGACACTGGAAAGACTGGGGCTTCAGTAAACAAGGAAACGTATGCCGGCAAACCACTCCCCCGGAAAAAAACCCTGGTTAATTCCCTCCGTTAACGTTCAGGTGCTTTTCGTGGCATTGGCTTTTGTTCTGATGGTTGCGGCAAGCAGCATTTACGTGAGCAACATGTTGCAGAATTCCCTTAGAAGGGAATCCATGGATTTACTCGGCAGAACCAGGCTGCAGGTTGAAGCCGCGCTGGAGGAGTCCAAAAGTATTCTGCTTTTGGTTTCGGGAAGCGTGCGGCATAAAATTCTGCACGGCGCGGACCGGTACGACGTGCAGGAATTCATCGCGGACATTGCCGACATGCTGGAACACCAGCTTGGCAAAAAATGGAGCTGCTGCCTTTACGGTTATTTCGACGTGTTCGACGGAATATACCTCCACGCAAGCAGGGAGCCGCTGGAAGGTTACGAGCCGCGCGAGCGCCCATGGTTCAGGGCGGCGATGGAAGCCGACGGCGAAATAATTGTTACCAAGGTTTACAAGAGTTACAGAACGGGCGACAACGTTGTAACCCACGTTCAGCGCATTTTCGACGGCGACGGACTGCCGCTGGGAATAGTGGGCAGGGACGTGCCCATGGAACGCATTCTGGATTACGTCGCCTGCATGAGGCGACTGACTCCGGGCAGCTACGGAATGCTTTTCGACGAAAACATGAACATACTTTGGCATCCGGTTTACGACCTAATCGGCAGTAACGCCCTTGAAACTAACGACGACGAAATGCGCCGGTTCGCGAAGAAGGTTTACGATGGAGAAGCGCTTTTCGAGTTCGAGCAGACAAACTACCGGGGCATGTTAACCGTTATGTTTTCCGAACAGCTTGCAAACGGCTGGCACTTGTTCGTGGTAACGCCCAGGTCGGAGTATTACCAAACGCTGTTAAGAATGGTTTTGATACTTGTCGGTTTGGGCACGGTTCTGGCGTTGACGCTAATCGTCGTGCTGGTGCAGGTGGACAAGGCCAGGAAAAGATCGCTGGCGGAAAACCTGGATAAGGACATTCTGCTGGCAACGATGGAAAAAGAAAAAGAGATGGACAGGCGCACGCAGCTTATGCTGGATGCAATGCCGCTCTGCTGTATTCTGTGGGACAAAAACCTGAACGTGCTGTACTGCAACGAGGAAACGGTACGCCTGTTCAAGCTTTCCCGCAAAGAAGACTTTACCGAAAACTTTTTCACGTTCTCGCCGGAATTCCAACCTGACGGAAAAAACTCCAAGAACGAAACAAGGCGGAAACTCCTGGAGGCATTCGAGAGCGGCTATGAACGTTTCGAGTGGGAACACTGGACGCTGGACAACGAACAGCTTCCCTGCGAGGTAACACTGGTACGCGTAAAACACATGGGCGAGTTCATTGTCATGGCGTACACCAGAAGCCTGCGGGAACTCAAGGCGACCATAGACGAAATGCGAGAAGTCGAACGGAATTTGCGCCTGGCGCACAAGGTGGCGGAAAGTGCCAACAGGGCCAAGTCCGAGTTTATCGCCAACATGAGTCACGAAATAAGAACGCCAATGAACAGCGTGGTCGGTTTTTCCGAACTCGCTCTGGGTGAATATGCCCCCCCCAACACCAGATGGTACCTTACCCACATCAAAGAAAGCGCCAAAGACCTTTTGCAGATTATTAACGACATTCTGGACATATCGAAAATCGAATCTGGCAGAATGGAAATGGAAATTATCCCGTTTGATTTGAGCGAAGTGTTGGCCAGATGTCAAACCGTAATCATGCCCAAGGCCATGGAAAAAGGCATAACCGTGCATTTCCACGAGGAGCCCGCCGTTGGCAAAACGCTGTTGGGGGATCCCACAAAACTGCGGCAAATACTTATAAACTTTTTGTCAAACGCGGTAAAGTTTACGAACCAGGGCATGGTTAAATTCATGGCTTCCATCGTGGAATCGAACGACGCAACCATTGAGATACACTTCGAAATAAGGGACAGCGGCATCGGCATGACGCCGGAACAGATAGCCCTGGTATATGAGCCGTTCGCCCAGGCGGATTCCAGCACGACGCGCAAATACGGCGGCACCGGACTGGGGCTTACCATCGCCAAAAGCCTAATCGAACTTATGGGCAGCGAACTGATTGTGGAAAGCACGTACAACATAGGAAGCAAGTTCAGTTTTAACTTAACCTTCGGCATATCGAACAATCCGGAAGATCAGATTGTCTCCAAACCTGTGGTAAGCGAAATTGAAAAACCGGTTTTCGACGGCGAGGTTTTAATCTGCGAAGACAATGTTCTGAACCAGCAGGTCATACACCAGCATTTGACAAGAGTGGGCCTGCGGACGGTAATAGCCGCAAACGGCAAGGAAGCCGTTGACATAGTATGCAAACGCATGGAAACCGGAAAGACGCCATTGGAACTGACTTTTGGAAAAGACCAAAGGCCGTTTGACCTTATTTTCATGGACATACACATGCCGGAAATGGACGGGCTTGAAGCCACGTCCAGAATTACCGCTTTGGGTTTGCAAACGCCAATAATAGCCATGACCGCCAACATCATGACCAGCGACAAGGAACTGTACCAGTCCATTGGAATGCAGGACTGCATAGGCAAGCCTTTCACTTCCCAGGAATTGTGGCAATGTCTTTTGAACTACATTACCCCTGTTGACAAAAAAACCGTGTCCAGGAATTCGCAAGACGAAGCGGACGAACATCTAAAAAAGATGCTCCAGACGCAGTTCCTTAAACAGTACAGCGCCAACGGCACCGGAATTGCGGCGGCCATTGAAGCCAACGATATGGAACTGGCGCATCGGATGGTGCATACGCTAAAAAGCAACGCGGGACAGCTTGGCAAAAGCGGCCTGCAAAAAACGGCCTCCAATATAGAGATAATACTCCGGGAGGGAAAAACTTCGGTAACGGAAAAGCAGCTTTCCGATTTGGAAACGGAATTAAAGGAGGCACTGAAAGAGTTTGCGGCAATGGCGGAAAAACCGGAGGAAACAGCCGCACAGGAAGCCATGAACACGGAAGACGCGCTAAAGCTGGCAAAAAAACTGGAACCCATGTTAAAAAGCGGTAACACGGAAAGCTTGGGGCTTATCAACCAGATTCGCGCAATACCCGGAAGCGAAACACTGATCCTGCAAATGGAAAACTTTGACTTTGAACTGGCGCTCGTAACACTTATCGAGCTAAAGAAGGAATGGACACGGAAATGAACGACGAACCAAAAAACACTCTGCTTATTGTTGACGACGACATTTCGAACCTGATGGTTTTAACCAACATACTGGGTTCGGACTACATTATTTACACGGCAAAAAACGGGGCAAACGCCATTGAAAAAGCCGTGGAGTACACGCCCGATCTTATCCTGCTGGATATTATTATGCCAAAAATGGACGGGTACGTGGTGCTTGCCGAACTTAAAAAGCTGGAAGCGACAAAAAAAATTCCGGTTATTTTTATTACCGGGCTTAACAGCAGCGAAGACGAGGAAGTGGGCTTGTCGCTAAACGCTTCCGACTACATAAGCAAACCGCTTAAACCCATGATCGTAAAACTGCGGGTGCGAAACCAGATTCAGATCGTCAACCAACTCCGGACGATAGAACACCTAAGCATGATAGACCAGTTAACGGGAATCCATAACAGACGCAGCTTTGACGCGCAAATACAATCGGAATGGAAACGCGCGATTAGGGAAGAAGTGTCCGTAAGCGTTTTGATTATAGACATTGACAGGTTTAAAGCCTACAACGACGCTTACGGGCACCAACAGGGCGACGTTGCCCTGCGGACACTTGCGCAGGGGTTTTCGAAGCCGTTAAAACGCGCGTCGGATTTTGCCGCGCGCTGGGGCGGCGAGGAGTTTATCGTTCTGTTGCCGCGCACAACCCTGGAGGGCGCACTGGATATCGCCGAGGAAATACGCCGGAACGTGGAAAACACGGAAATCCCCCACGAAGACGGCTCCGGCTCAAAGTTAACCATAAGCATTGGCGTAACATCACAGGACCCCAAGCAGAACAGCCTTATGGACCCGTTCATTTCCATGGCCGACCAAGCGCTGTACGACGCAAAGGCGGCGGGCAGAAACCGGGTTGCCTACAGACTTCCGGAATAAAACCAAAAAGGGGAACCCCCAGGGGTTCCCCAATACTGTTCACGCCATTTCCGGAGCGCGGACCTAAAGCGCCGCCGGTTCTATACGCTCCACAAAGTACGCTATGTTTTCGTTGTCGCTGGTAAACTGGAAACGATCCCCGGCAACCTTGTTTATCATCGCCTTTCCAAAAGGCGTTTGGTAGGAAATAACGTGGTTTTCGGGATCCGATTCCCAGGGGCCAAGGATGGTGTACTTTTCCGTCCGGTCCCCGCTTTCGTTTTTCAGCACGACAACGGTCCCGAAAGAGACCCTTGCGGTGTCGATCATCGCCGGATCGAATATCTGCGCACGGTCAATTTCCTCTTTCAGTTTTTCCGCCATGGTGTTAAGCTGCGCCTGTTTTTCCTTCGCCGCGATGTACTCGGCGTTTTCCTTGAGGTCGCCGTGAAGTCTGGCGGCCTCTATCTCCCTGGAATTGGCGGGAATCTCAACGTCCATAATGCGAATAAGCTGCTTCTGTTTTTCCTCGTACTTGGCCTTGGTAACGGTAAGCCCCTGGGAAACCCGCTTTTCAACGCTTTCGGCAAACTTAAAGTCCGGATACCGGTCCTGGATTCTGCTTCTAAGGTTCATCTTGTCCTGCGAATCCAAGGTTTTAAGATCGCTGATAAAAGTGTAAATCCTGGTTATCGTGTCCCTTTCGGACGTATCGACAAACTTGCCGAGAACCTCGTCCTTGAAAAGAACGTTGTAAACGTGTTTGTTGATTTTCCGGGCCTCGGTGGTTTCACGCTGGTTTTCGATGTCCCGGAACGTGATGTCCAAAAGGTGGATCATAACGATAATCTGCCGTTCCCGGCTTACGCCGGCCGCCTCGTACCACCTTACCCTGGTTTCGGCTTTCGCCCTGGCCTTGGCTTCCGTTTCGCTTGGTTCCGCGCCGGCGTTTGCGGACGCGTCCACGGATTCGACCTTCGCTTTGGCCTCGTTGTACATTCTGTAAAACCAGACCGCCGCCTCGCGCCGTTCCCTGTAGCGCTCGAAACAGTCCGCCACCAGTGCCGTGAGTTTTTCCTCGTTGTCCTTTTCAAGCTCGTCGATAATCGCGGCATCCATAATGCGCGGGAACAGATAGACGTAAACGTCCGCCCAACCGTAAATGTTTCTAATCTGGCGGATAAGCTCTTTTTTAAGCTGGCTGTCCTTCAGGCTGCCGTAGAGCCCGGAAACGTCGGTAATACCCTTAAACATTTCGGCAAAGTTGGACTGGATGTACGTCGAAAACTGGGGGTTGTTGTCGGACATTTCCTTAATCTGGGACGGATACTTGCCCATCAGCTCCTTTATCAAAAGGCAGGAAGCCACGGCGTGTTCGCCGCACTGGTTCGACGTTTTAAGGAACGAGCCGAAGTACGAAAACATTTCTATAAAGTATTCCAGGTCGTCCTCGGAATAGTTCTGGCCGGCAAAGTTGCGTATAATGGCAACGCGATGGTAAAAATTACGTTCGGCCTTGAACTCGTTGTACAGTTTTTCGGAAACGCTTATAGGGTGTTCCCGGACGGTGAAAACGTCGATGTTGTCCGGGCTTACGCCAAAACCGGGGTCGCTGCGGAGTATCTCCCTGGCCTTGCTGCTCCACGCCGTCCATTCCTTTTCCGAAAGCACGCCGGGGCAGAGTTCCGCTTTTATCCGCTTTAGGTCGCACAAATTGCCGAAACTTTTTATAACGGTTTTCAGCGCCCAGGTTTTGTCGTCCTTGATTTTATCCAGAAGCTTTTCCCTTTTCCACGTCGCCCGCAGAACCCAGATATGCTCCCTGGAAAGGGTTTGCAGGGCTTCCACCGCCATTTTCAGCAGCATGGTGTGGTCGCGCTTTTTGGAAAAGTCAATCCGGATTTCGTCGCCCTCAATACCGGCAATCCGGCCCACGCCCCAGGTGCGGTGGAAAACGTAGTTCCCCTTGTCGAAGGCAATGTGTTTTTCAAAAGCGGCAATGGCCTCGTGAACGTTGCGGAAATTCTGGGAAAGGTTCGAAACCCGGATATAGTCGTCAAGCTGACTGTGGGCGGCGTATTTCCGCTTGTAGCATTCAACGATTTCACGCCGGGCGGATATGTTCCTTTCGTCGTACTGCAAAACGGTTTTAAGAATACCGATAGCCGTATCGACGTCCCGCTCCTTGAAGGAGTTGTACACCAGCGTCAAAAGGTCAATCGCCTTTTCGTCGTTAATGTTCTTGGCAACTTTTTTCTGCACGTGCAGGAAAAAATCTATGTCCCCCGGACAATGGACCAGAAGTTTTTCCCAAATTTCCTTGACATTGGCGAAAACGCCCTTGTTGATGTAACGGTAAAGCGCCTTTCGGTAATACTCGATGGCGGTATCGTTCCTGCCCTGTTTTTCAAAGTGTTCCGCAAGAAGCCTGGCAGTGTCCGCGTCCTCGTAGTCCGCCTTTACCAGACGCTCCTGGAAAGCGTACACCGCCTCGTCGTCGTTCTCGTTTTTGCAGCACTCAATCTGGGTGCGCAGCGCGAACTTGGACTCGCCGTAATCCAGTATGCGTCCGCACAGGTACTTGACGATGGCCCACTTGTGGTTGTCCGCAAAAATGGTAACCAGATTTATCATAGCCGCGTCGTCGATTATCTGGTAGGACAACGCCACCATACCCGAAAGATACAGAGCGATGATACTGTTCTTGGAATGGGCAAGATGTTCGTCGCAGTTCCTTTTTAGTTCATCGACCACCTTCAACTTTCTGGCTTCCTTTAGGATGGCATCGAATTCCTTGAACTGGTTTGTTGAATAATTCCCCAGAGTGGCCCGGGTCCATTTTTCTTCGTTCAGCATTTCCCGCACGTTTTTCAGCAACGCCTGCGCCTCCGCGGACAAACCGTCCGCGGGGGACGATTCCGCCGCCGGCGCGTCCGCGGACGCGTCCACTGGAGGCGGCGTTTCCACCGCGTCTTCCGTTCCAAGATCTGACATTGTTTAACTCCTCATTGTACATACCGGTCGTATATTTCCGGGTCCGTAACTTTTATTTTCAGCAAAACCTCTTCCCGCAGGTACGGGTCTTCCTTCTTGATGTCGTAGTAGTCGATCAGCCAGAAATACCGGTTGATTAGCCTGGGCTTCAGCGCGACTCCACGACCCGGATTACCCCGGCACTCCGTTTCCAGGGTAAAAATGGACTGCTTGAGCCTGCCGAATTCGGTAGGCTTGAGTTCCCGGATTACCGAGAACACCCCCCACAGTTTGCCGTACACCGGCATCCACTCGCGCAGTTCTTCGTCCCGGAAACCTTTTTCCTGAATCAGTTTGTTCCGCAGACAGAGTATCATTTCCGACTCCATCATCCGCAGATCTACCTTTTCCGGATTCAGAAAAAACGCCTCCCTAAACAGGGCCTTGGCCTTTTCGGTTTCCCCCAGCAGGGCGTTTACGTCCGCCAGTTCCGCCAGGGTTTCGCCGTCGTCGCGCCGAAAACGCGCCGCCTGCTCTATGTACCGAAACGCCTCGTCGTAAACGCCGACACCCTTGTAGCAACGCCCCACCAGCAGCAGCAGCCCCGGATCGTGCTGGTTTACGCCGTCCCCCAGAAGATCCCGGAAACAGCGAAGGGCGCTGGAAAACACGAAACGCCTTATCACGTACTGGCACACGTCGTCGTATTCGGAAAGAGTGTCCAGAAATATGTAGTACTTCCGCAGTTTGGAAAGTATGAACTCCCCCTTCTCGTACGGGTTCTGAATTTTCTCTATTTCCGCGAAATTAACGCTCCACCACTCCACGGATTTTCGGGCGTTCTTGATACCCTCGTTTTCAAAATCGACCTTTATCGCCTCGTCAAGAAGCACCGCGGCGCTTTCAAGCACGGCGATATTCCGTTCGTCCGCCTCACTTTCGGCATTGAAGGCTTTCAGTCTGTCGTAGGCTTGCTGAACAAGCCCTTCCGTCTGCTTCTCCGTATCCATTTTTCCCATGTTTTGCGCGTGAGGCTATAATCCCTCTGTGATTATATCATTTTTCCAAGGTTTGACAATAGTGCCGTTTTGCAGCATATTCATGATATGGAAAAAACCATCGTTGCCTCTTCCGTTCTGTCGGCCGATTTCGCCGACTTTGGCGGTGCGCTTACGGCAATAGAGACTTCCGGAGCGGACTGGGTTCATTTGGACGTAATGGACGGTCAATTCGTGCCGAATCTAACCTTTGGCCCCCAACTTGCGGAAGATTTAAGGCGGCGCAGTTCCGCTTTTTTTGACGTTCACCTTATGGTTGAAACCCCGGGGCGCATGGCCAGGGCGTTTGCCCCCTGGTCGGACGCGATTACGTTCCACATCGAGGCCACCGCCCACTCGCACCGGCTTATCCAGGAGATACACGACACCGGAACGAAAGCCGGCGTAAGCATAGTTCCGTCCACACCCGCCTCCATGCTGAACGAAATTCTGCCGTTTATCGACCTGGTTTTGGTCATGACGGTAAACCCGGGCTGGGGCGGCCAGAATTTCATCCCGGAGTGCCTGGAAAAAGTGCGCTTCCTGGCGGACCAACGCCAAAAACGCGGCCTGGACTTCCGTATCTCGGTTGACGGCGGCATCCACGAACAGACCGCGCCGCTCGCGATTGCCGCCGGTGCGGACGTTCTGGTTACGGGCTCCGCGTTTTTTACCGCGCGGGACAGGGCGGACTTTGTGCGGCGGCTGCGGGGATAGGAAAGCGCCGGTTCCCCTACCGCTCTTCGTATTCCTGCACCTCGTCGTGCACGTACTCCAGACGAATCCCCGCCAGGGCGAACATCGCCTCCGAGTCGCCGGCATCCTGATAGCGCCGCTGGCACACAACGCGGACAATGCCGCAGTTGATTATCAGCATGGCGCAGGTGCGGCAGGGGGTCATGCGACAGTACAGAGTCGCGCCGTCTATCGCAATGCCGCTTTTGGCGGCCTGGCAGATGGCGTTCTGTTCGGCGTGAACGGTGCGGACGCAGTGGGTCGTAACGCCGCCGTTCTCGTGGAGCGTCTTCTTGAACTGGTGCCCCGCCTCGTCGCAGTGGGGCAGACCCGCCGGCGCGCCGACGTAACCGGTTACCAGAATCCGGTTTTCCCTGGCTATTACGCAACCGGAGCGACCCCGGTCGCAGGTCGCGCGCTTGGAAATGGCGTCGCAGACTTCCATGAAGTATTCGTCCCAGGTTGGTCTGCGGTATCCTGTTTCTTCCATGCGAAATACCCTCCGGTTCGGCGCGTGCGGCCCTATATGTTCTGCCAGCGATTCCGCAGCAGCGTCGTATACGGCGTGGGTTCCACTTTTTCCTCCGGAACCTTCAGCTTCCCAAGCAGGGCGAAAAGCTCCCGGCGGCTTTCCTCAACCGTGGTTTCGCGGCCGTCGCCGGCAAGAATCTCCAGTTCCAGAAACCAGCCCAGGTCCTTGACCATTGAAATTTCCGCATTTACCGGTTGCCGCCCCTCGGTATCGGACGGAACCTTCCACTCCCAGCCGGACTTCTTTTTGTACATGACCTTGAACAGGCCCAGATCGCACACCAGCTCCTCGAAAAGATCGGCGTCCGAAACTGAAAACTCGCGCTCCTCGTTTACCTCGATGTTGCCGGAAACCTTTCGTTTTTTGACCGTGACAAGAACGGAATCGCTGCAGGTGTCGTCCGCAAAAACGCTGCTCTCCCGGCGAATCCTGAGTCCGGAGTGCGGAATGGACACGGTGGGCGCGTCCTCCTGTATGGGATACCAGTAAGTGTCCGTTTTTTCGTAGGAACGCACGTAGTTTCCTACCGAAAAAAGCCTATCCCTAACCGGTTCGTGACTGTCAAGCCACGCCTTCAGTTCAATTTCAACCGCCATGTAATCTCCCCGGGGTTCGCACGCGAACAGCTTATGCACGGCCATTATAAACCAGAAACGGGAAAAAATCCATGCTAAGCCGGGAAACGGATATTGCCGATAATAAGGGGGTATGATCTCTTCGAGTTCTTTCGCTCTGCTGATTCTTCTCCTCGGGCTGTTTTCGTACGGTGCCGCGGCGGCGGAAACGGTTCACGTCGTGGTAAGGGGGGACACCGTGTTTTCCCTTTCCAGACTGCACGGGGTAAGCCAGGAAGCTCTTATGCGTCGTAACGGTATGACGGATCCCTCCCAACTGCGGATTGGGATGCGGCTTCACATACCCGCGCCGCTTCCCGCAGCACCGCCCCCCGTTCCGATTCAGGCCGAACACACGGTGTCGGCGGGGGAAACGCTCTTCAGCATAGCCCGGGCCAGCGGGGTAACGCTCCAGGCACTGCGCGACGCGAACGGATTTACGTTAAACCATGTCCTGAGGGCGGGCGAAAGAATCCGGATACCGTATCCGTACCCTACGGTCGCGACGATTCCTCCCCAGGGTTCCACGAATCCGCCCAGACCCCCCGTTATAAACCCGCCGCAGCCCCCAAGAAGAATGGCCGACGCCTCAATCCCGTGGCCGATTCAGTCAACGGAAATAGTGTACATGGAAAACAGCCTGGGGGGTGTGCTGATTCTGGGACGCCAATCGGAATCCGTTCGCAGTATCAGCAGGGGAACGGTAATTCACGCCGGCCCGTTCCGGGGATACGGCAACGTTGTAATCATTGAATCGGTAGGAGGTTTTAGGTTTCTGTACGGCGCGAACGAGAGCCTTTCGGTCAGAGTTGGCGACATAGTGGAACCCGGAACCGAAGTTGGCAAGCTAGGCATACACCCGGCGTCGGGTCGGCCGGAGCTTATTTTCATTGTTTCCAGAAACGGAGTACCCGTGGATCCGGCGACGGCTCCAAGGTCGTGAGAGAAAAGGCGGGAGAAAGGGAGATGTCAAGGACGATATTGCCGATGGCTATGGAAATCGATAACGACGACGCGGACCAGGAAATGTCATGGAAGCGCAGGAAGTCTCCTGAAAAGGGGGTGAAGCGTTCCAAGGTTATAAAGGAATCAGATCCGCTTGCGCTGTACTTCAAGCAGATTTCCAAGTTCCCCCTGCTTACCGTTCAGGAGGAGCAGGGCATCGGCGAAAAGATAGTGAACCTGCGCAAAAAGATTAACAAGCTGGAGGACGAACGCGAAAACAAGGCGCCGGCGGACTTTGCCAAGGAAAAAAACGCGCTGGACAATTCCCTGCTTTTCTACAAGAACAAGATGATCAACTCCAACCTGCGCCTGGTGGTTTCCATTGCAAAAAACTACCAGCACCGGGGTCTCCCGCTGCTGGACTTGATAGACGAGGGGAATATCGGGCTTATCGAGGCGGTGGAACGCTTCGACTACACCAAGGGCTGCCGCTTTTCGACCTACGGCACATGGTGGATTAGACAGGCTATAATCAAGAGCATCGCGGACAAGGGGCGGGTTATCCGCATTCCCATCCACATGCTGAACACCATTAAAAAGTGCTACTACGTGGCAAAACAGCTTACCCAGGGCCTTGGCCGCGACCCCAGCGAGGAGGAACTGTCCGAGTACCTGGGGATTCCGGTTTCCAAGGTGAAGGACATCGTGCGGCTTTCGCAGGAAACCACGAGTCTTGACACCATAGTGGACACCGGCAACCTGACCCGCCTTGCCGATCTTATCAAGGACGAATCCATGACGGAGCCTTTCGAAATGGTTTTTTCCATGACCCTACAGGAAACGATGACGGACATTCTTTCCCAGCTTTCCGAACGCGAAATGAAGATTATCCAACTGCGTTTCGGCCTGGCCGGCGAAGGCCCCCTGACTCTGGAGGAAACCGGAAAGCTTTTGGGGATAACCCGGGAGCGCGTGCGGCAGATCCAGGAGAAAGCCACTTCCAAACTGCGTAACATGCAGGAGTTGCGGGAACTGCGGGAAGGGCATTCGTAGGAAAACCGGGATCGCGGACGCGGAACGAGTGAAAACCGGCGGCTACTTCCTGGCTTTGGGCGTTCCCCCGGTCGCGGCCTTTGCGCGCGCGGTTCCGCCGCGTGCCGCCCCTCCGGGCGCGCCCTTTGCCGGCGCACCAGGGGGAGGGGATACGTCCGCCGGCGTTTCCTTCGGCACGGCCTTGGACGCGGACGCGCCGTTGCGCAGTTCGGACAGCGCCTGCAGACCGAAAACGTCCTTGGTTTTCAGCTCCTCGGTAATCGAGTTGGGGACGAGCATCATGGAGTTGCCTTTCTTAAGGCCCTCGTTCAGGATGGAAAGTATGCGCAGCTTTAACGCGCTTTCCTCCTTCGCGTAAATCGAGATGGCCTCTTCCAGTTTCCGGGCTATCTCTATTTCCGCCTCGGCCAGCAGGGTGCGCCCCAGTTTTTCGCGTTCCGCCTGCGCGATTCGGGAAAGCGAGTCCTGGAGTTCCTTGGGAACCTGTATGTCGGTAATCTCGATGTACTGGACGGTAATGCCCCATTCGGTGGTCTGCTTTTCCACCTCCTGCTGAATCTGCTTTTCGATTAAATCGCCCCGGGCCAGAAAAGTGGTAAGATCGTTTTTGGAAATGATGTTTCGCAGGGCGGCCTTGGCGGAAAGCGCGACCGCCGCCTCGTAGTCCTCCACTTCCAGCGCGGCCCTTTGCGGGTCCCACACCATCCAGAAACAGAACGCGTCCACGTCCACGGTTACGGAATCCCCGGTCAGGGTTTCCTGCGCGTAAAAATCCAGAACCCGGATTCTTATGTCAATGACCTTGTAAACGTGGTCGATCAGCGGAACCAGAAAGTACATTCCAGGGCCGCGCACGTTGCGGAATTTGCCGAACCGCAAAACTATGACGCGTTCCCATTCGTAAGCCTTGCGAAGCGAAAACGCCAAGAGCAGCGCCGCCAAAAAGACCGCCGCGAAAACGCACAGGCGCCACGGTTCCGCCCCAAAACCCGGCTCCGGAAGCACGAAGGCGAAAAGCAGGGACAAAACCGTCCCCAGAAAAATCAGCCGGATCCAGGCAAGCGTAAAATCCGGTTTGCGTCTGCGGTTTATCTTCCTTGCCACCAAGTGCCCCACGTCACTAACATCGCTCATTTTTTTCGCGAACATTTCAATCCCCCTTGCCATAGTTATCGCCCCCCGCTCGCGGCGATTAGTTCTATCAGTTCCTTTGTCCCCACACCCAGCTCGCGCATTTCATCGACAAAACGCCCGACAAGTTCCCTGATTTTGCGTTCCGGCCCGTCGTCTTCCGGGTCCGGTTTTTTGTCGGAGATGTAGGTGCCGCTTCCCACCTGCGTCGTCAGTATACCACGGATTTCCAGTTCGCCGTAGGCTTTGGCAATGGTGTTTGGATTGATTTTCAGCTCCACGGCAAGGGAGCGGATTGTGGGCAGCCGCGCCCCGGTTTTAAGCCTGCCGGACAGCACCGCGTTCTCGATCTGCCGGATAATCTGCCGGTAGATCGGCACGCCGTCTGTCGTGTCCAGCGAAAAACGCATTGGGGCCGGCGTTTCGGCGGTTTCGGTGCTTTTACCCTTGCCTGCGGCGGATGTACTATTCATCCAGTACAAATATAGGCGTACTAGTACAATGTGTCAAGGGGGCGCGTTTTCCCGGGGCGGGAAACTATGGGAACGTGTCCCGGGCGTGCAAGGTAATGGGGTACTCCCGCGACAGTTTCTACAGGTTCAAAACCCTGTACGACACCGGCGGCGAGGCTTGCCTGTCGTGCGGTCACGGTCGCTCCCATCGACAGTATAATGAAAGCCCTGTGCGATCGGCGTTATTTCGGGATTGACTTCCGCGGCTTTTGCACTCGCTGTCTACGATTCACAAATCCCATCGCTGGGACCCGTGCACGCTTCCGGTGGCTCGCTAGGCCCTTCCCGGTGGAATGCACGGTTGTCCCGTGGCCTCCACTAGGTCATGTTGAAAGGTTTTTCCTATAATCCTCCTTTCACGAGCCTCGTGTCGCAACCTGTCACCGTCGCGCCTCCTCTCCCTTCTGGGGGAGGGGGGGTACACTATATCTAGTGTACCCCGGTATGCACCTACGCTACGGCTTTTTCGTGTCTGACACCATATGCGTTAACTTACAAAGTAAAATGTGATAAAATACAGGAATGAGAGGGGAAAAAGGCTGGTTCGACCTGCTGCTGGAGATGCTGCCCGAAGGCTGGGAAGCGAAGGCGAAGGAACTCGGGGCGATGCGCCGCGCGCGCGAGGTGAAAACACCCGGGGAATTGCTGCGGCTGCTACTGCTGTACTTTACGGAAGGGAG
>Ga0209755_10002338_pt1 | contig 26379 bp, 27 predicted proteins | sample TergutCo191P1_FD_187301 | JGI IMG/M metagenome (GOLD analysis project Ga0209755, IMG submission 187301) | Cornitermes sp. P1 segment gut microbial communities from Petit-Saut dam, French Guiana - Co191P1 (SPAdes) (version 2) | ecosystem: Host-associated > Arthropoda: Insects > Digestive system...
CAGTTAACCGAGGCGGAAAAATCGGAGCTTTCCGCAAGGATTGACAGGCGGCTTGTGCTTTGCGATACACAATTAAAGGAAGCGAGCCTTCGTTTTGAAAAAATTGAAGCGAAGCTCATGGATTATACCGGCAAGCAGAATATCGCAAAGCAGGCAATATCTCAGCAGTCGCCGCTTGAGGTTATCTGCCCAAAACAAAGTGCGGCAGACGAGAAAAACAGCGGGCTGCCCGCGAACAAACAGCCCGCAAAAAAGCCCGCAGACGAAGAAAAATTATTCGGAATACCGAAAGCGCTGGAAAAAAAAGGAGATGAATTGATCCTAGTGATTGACACATCATCCGAGATCAGGCGTATACCGCTTGCGAAAATCATCAAGCTGCGCAGAATTAAAAAATCTATTTTTGAAATTTAAAAGGAGGCTTATATGCCATTATTTCCATTTTCACAATTTAACCCTCACGAGAGTCCTCAATCAGAAATCAGCCAGGCAAAGCTTGCCGTTTTAATTGACGCTGACAATACAAAGCCCGCAATCATCGAAGAACTGTTAAACGAAGTCGCAAAATACGGAACATCAAGCGTTAAACGAATCTACGGAGACTGGACAAACACCAATCTCCGCTCATGGAAAGAAAAATTGCTTCAACACGCGGTTCAGCCGATACAGCAATTTTCGTACACATCAGGCAAAAACGCCACAGACTCCGCAATGATAATTGACGCGATGGATCTTTTATACAGCGAAAAACTTGACGGATTTTGCATCGTATCAAGCGATTCTGATTTTACCCGCCTTGCAGCGCGGTTACGCGAAAGCGGCTTAATCGTTTACGGCTTCGGCGAAAAAAAGACTCCAAAAGCGTTTGTATCAGTCTGCGATAAATTTATCTACACCGAAATTCTTGATAATACCCAGGAAGATGAAGACAACAAACCATCGGTAAAACAAAAGAAAGAATTTAAAGTCGATAAAAAACTGCTCAAACTTCTGCGGGACGCGGTAGACGACATCGCCGAAGAATCAGGCTGGGCATACCTCGGCGGCGTCGGCCAGAAGATCAACAACCGCTCCACAGATTTTGATCCGCGCAACTACGGTTTCAAAAAACTCGGCGACATGTTCCGCGCCATCCCTCAATTTGAAATTGAAGAACGCCCCCGGGCAAACAGCAGCAGCAAGCAGTTGTATATCAGATGGAAGAAGAAGAGGTAAACATTGAAAATCTGAATAAGATATGTTATATTTTACATGTAACAACGCTGGACATTATTAAGGAGGTATTTTATGATCTGTGATGAATTTAATTATTATGATAATAATCAGGAAGAAATAACACGAAATCATATTAATGAGTTTGTAGTGATAAAAAACCGCCAAGTTTGCGGGTATTATGAATTAGAAATGGACGCTTTTAAATCAATGGTTGGAAATGAATTAGGAACATTCATGGTTAAACGCTGTCAAAAACCAGGAACTGACGTGATCGAATATTTTAATAATGCGGTAACATTCGCATGAAATATCAATCACTTACATTTCATTCACCTGATATTGCGATCAGTATTATTATTCCTGTTGTAATAAGTCAATCAAAGGAACTTTGCAAAAATTTTAGTATAGTAGAAAAAGAAGCAGATGTAATGGCATTAATAGATACAGGAGCTACTAATTCTTCAATAAGCGATAAACTTGCCAATAATCTGGATATGAAAGTAATTGAACAATGTAAAGTAGCTGCTGCCGGAGGTATTCATACTGCCAATGTTTTTTTAATTGATATATCACTTAAAAACATGATAAATTTTAAGAATATCAGAGCAGCAGGTTTTGTCGGAAATGAAGCTTTCGATATTATTATAGGTATGGATATTTTAACACAAGGCGACTTAGCAATTTCAAATCATGATCATCGAACAGTCGTGTCGTTTAGAGTTCCGCCGGATACTAAACATATTGATTTCTCTGTTGATGCTCTCACGCAGGATTGAAGCCTTATTTTTACACCCAATTGAAGGTATTTTTATAGACAGCTGTCACTTATGGGCGCTTTCCCAAGTGCCTTGCTATGAAGAATACGGAAAAACCGATAATAGCGACAATGCTCCACATTACAATTTGGGAAATCATCTTATCTTCCCTCCATAATCCATTTAATAATATTTTCTATAATGTTAAAAATAGCAAGTGCACCGGCGCTTAGACCAATTATTTGCAAAATCCGAATAAAAATGTTTTCAGGTTTTCGCATGGTATCCAGTATTTTTTTTGCTAATTCATTATGCGTTTGCAATGTTTTATTTATATTTTGTAAATTTTCATTAATTGCGTTCACGGACACCCTCATATTACAATATATTTACTTTTCATGATGTAGTCAAGTGAAAATTAATGTATTACCACGCTAAACGCATGAATAAAAATTTTCTCGCAAAGGCACAAAGATCGCAAAGGACGCAAAGCTTTCGTTCGATGTCTTTTCTTTAACCATCAAAAATCTCAGATAATTCAGAGATTTTTATGTTACAAGGAGATATCAAACAAATACTTGGCGATCTTTGCGTTCCTGCGAACCGAAGGTTCGAGGCGCTTTTGTGAGATAAAATTCAAATTCATGCGTTTGGAGTGAATGTATTACGGCAATTCTAATCAGTTCGTGGGGAAATCTTCAATAAAGCAGCATATTTAGAATTGCTCAAAGCATTATATTTAATTCTTTGTGTCCCGCCAGGGTTCGTCACACATTGCGCGACCGCCAGCCTGCCCTAACGAGACACGAAGATATAAACACAAGCTTAATTCCTGTCCTTCCCTACCCCTATTTTATAACCAATCATTGCTCTAAAAGCTGAACCTGTTCGATCAAGCACAAATTCATCTTCAATAAAAATACCCAATGGTACAGCGGATATGTCAATAAAAATTATTCCATTGCCTGCTTTAATACCAAATGTTCCGCCAATAGTAAAACCCAAAGGGACAAGAGCATAACCCAAATTACCGGTAAGTTCAACTAAACCAATTTTTCCTCCAAATTTAGCCATTAAAGATAGAGATGGAAAAAATGGAATACCATAATTAGCAATTACCCCTATAGTAAAGAAATTACTTATAACAAAATCGGATATTAAAGATACAAAGAAAAAATTATCTTCTACTATTTCTGTTTCTTCATTAATGTGGTCATTATAATAATCAGTATAAGTATAATTCCCAAATCCCAACCCGCCGCCAAGATATACACTTTTATTTTTCCAGGAATCTCCGTCTAAAAAATTAGCGTAAACATGCTGCGCAGCGCTACCCAATAAAACAGAAAGATGCGGATCATTTCGCAAATTTAATAAAGCGGTATACTGAGACTGAAGCTTTGCGTTCTCTGTGTCATACACGTTAAAAAATATTTTATATTCACTGCCGATATATCGTTCCAATGATCCTGTTATAACATATGCAACTTCCAACATACGCCCAATGTTTTTAGCGGATTCCATTTCAACTTCACCTGTTATATTAAAACGCAATTCACTTTGAATTCTTTGAAGTTGATTTTGATCAGGTACAACAGGCGTAACTCTGCGGTTTCTTAATATATTGCCGTTAAGTTCATCAATCACGTATTTAGTAAGTGCTTCTGTGGGAGATTTAAAACTTATGATCGCCGCTTTTACGTTTTCAGGCAATTCTCTGCTGATCTTCACAGCGGCGGCTATTATTGCTTCGTCAAGCGACTGCGCATCCAACAGGTGCGGCGCGTTTAGAAAAGCACAGAAAAAAAATCCAAAAAGAAATAGAACCGGTATCTTTCGCATAACAATCCTCCGTTTGCGTAATTTTTACGTTATTTTTTATATTTAATGGCTGTGCCGCGCATTACCCATGTCGTGCTTTTTACTGTTCTTTTTTCACCGGATGAGGATGTTATTGATGTGTCCTTGCGATCAATCATAATATCGATCACATAATCACAGTCGGGATATAGCCGTCTCGCCGCCCTGAGTAATTCGATAAAACCGGTTTTATCGGCGCTCTCGTAAATAACCTCTCCAAGCACTTCAAATCCTGCGGTCGTGGTGCTTGTATAAAAATGCGGTGTTGTGCTCATACTTACGCTTGTACAAGCATTCATAGACAATAAAACCAAACTAATAATTCCGAAAAAAAGCGCCCTTTTCATAATAATGTTTCTCATTTGAAAACCTCCATAAATTATAAAACCTTCCTTACAGGAAGTATTTAAAATAAACAATACTATTAGGAAGGAAGTATGTCAACTATGTATCATCAATTATTATAAAATTTATCATTATGACGAGTTTAAGAGCATTATTATCTAAAAATATCAGGGAACAACGCCGAATTCTGGGTTTAACTCAGGCGAAATTGGCTGAAAAAGTCGATACAAGCACCCATTACATCGGGCAAATAGAACTTGGGAACAAATTCCCCACGCCGGAAATGCTCGAACGCATAGCGGCAGCCCTTGAAATCGACAGCCCTGAGCTTTTTTCGATGAATTCTTCCCCTGCCGAAGCTATTAAACAATTTCAGGATGGGTTATTAACCGATTTGGAAACTGCAATAGCAAGCGTGATAAGATCGCGATTAGATGATTTTAAAAAAAATAATGAATAATTGAGCGCTGTAATATAGCAAAGTAATAAAAGCGTCGTGTCCATGCGCCGGTCGGCTCACGGGCTGCGTTGGTGAAAAACATTTGCTAAGAGTCCGCCTACGAGCCTTGACCATAAAAACCAAGTAGCATTTAACTGTTACATATTCCTAATCAAGCTTTTTAATAATATATAAAAGTATAATAAGAAGTTTTACTACACGGTTTTTACGGTCAAGTCTCTGCGGCGGAGAACGGCAAAAATTGTTTTTCACCCCCGCAGCCCGCCAGCCAACCGACGCATGGTCAAAGAGATTAATACTTTGCATTTTCATACATCTACGTGATAGAGACGTGATATTATAACGTTTTATACCCATATCGTGTAACTAAATGTAAATAAAACGCTTTAGGTTCAACTTCTCTATCCCGTTTTATGTGGTGATGTAAAGTTTTACACTACTCGTATGCTCTTATTATTGCCGCGATAGCGGCTTACCGGCAACAGACCCAGAAAAACATTTTCAGAAATTCTCCGCCGGAGAGACATGGCTATAAAAACCGATAACTAGAACTTTTACCATTAAAAATTTTGTTAAAATAGAGCTTGGTTAGGAATATGTAACAATGATAATCTGTGTGGTTTTTATAGTCATGGCTCGAAGGCGGACTCCTTCTGAGTTTTTCTGGGGATGATGGCGGTGAGCCGCTTGCGCGGCACTTATAAAAGCATACGAAAAGCGTTTTTACTTTGCATAGCAGCGCCTCTATTTAAAAAAGTGAAACTTTCCAAACTTAAACAACTTTCCGTTAGAACGTTTGTTCAGCTCATCAATAGATTTAAAAATATACGAAGCGAATGACGTCTCATTTCCAGCGTCGGTGGTTGAGAAGCCGACGGTGAAGTATGATTCGTTGTGGGCGGCGGCGAGAAGGCCGTGAGTGAGAGCGCGGAAAGACGCGAGAGCGGCGGGTCCGAGAAGATCAGCCGGCTCATCTTTTCCGGTTGATGTATTGATATCAGGGTAAACAAGAGCAAGCGTTCCGCGTCCGCGGTTTTTAAAAACTACAGCTAACTCTTTGACAAGGAAAAACCATCCCTTTACATGGTCGTTTATCATCATTTCTACGGAAGAAAAAGCAAGAGCGGAAGGGCTTCCGCGGAAGCCGGGCGGAGCGCAGACAAGGATTGCCTCGTCAATATGTTCAAGCCGGTTTTCCGCGGCAAGAACAAGCGCTCTGGCGGAAATGGGGCTTGAAGGATTCCAGTCGATAGATAAACGTTTTTCACTGTTAAAACCGGTATCAATATTTGTACTGGAAAATCTGTTTGGAATTAAAGCGGCGGCGTATTGTTCCACCCTGTTGATCGTTTCAGTTTCAATGGCTCTGCAAAGAGTTGACTCGTTTCCGGCAATGAAGATTCCCCTGGTCATTCTTAAAGTTTACAGCCTAAAAGCATTTGTGACAATGGGGGGTAAAACATGGGAAAACAATAACAAAAATATCTTTTTTTTATAGAATAAAGCGATATATTATAAATATGCAAATAGTAAAAGCAGCGATGATTGGCGATATTGTCGGCGATGCAGGGCTTGAAACTCTGGAAGCGAGACTGCCGATTTTAATTAAAGAACAGCAAATTGACTTTGTCACTGTCAACGGCGAAAATGCCGCAGACGGTTTCGGCATGACAGAAAAAGATTTCAGGCGCATAATAGCCGCCGGCGCTGACGTTGTAACATCAGGCAATCATGTCTGGGAAAAACGCGAATTCTGGACAATTCTGGAAACAGAAAATAAAATGCTCCGTCCGGCAAATTACCCGTCTGACCCGATAACCGCAGGGTATACCTCAGGCAGCGGCTTTGCGTTTTTGAATAAGAAAGGAAAAAATTGGATTGTGATAAATCTTCAAGGCAGAGAATTAATGAATCAAATCGACTGCCCTTTTCAATGCATTGATCGTCTGTTAAAATCTCATTCAAGCGGAGCGGGTGAAAGCAGCCCTCTCATGGCAGAGGACGGCATTTCAATACCTTCTGTGCTTCCGATAATTCTGGTAGATTTCCACGCCGAATCCACGCGCGAAAAAGAAGCGCTCGCGCTTTATGCTGACGGCAAAGTGTCAGTTTTTTCAGGCACTCACACTCATGTACAAACTGCCGATGAGAGAATACTGCCCAAAGGCACAGCGTACATCACCGACCTTGGAATGACAGGTAATGTCGACAGCGTTATCGGAATGGATCCGAATATCTGCCTTGAGCGTGTACGCAAGCAAGTGTTATACCAAATGGAAACGGCGCCGGTAAACAACAAAGGACAAATGCAGGGAATAATCGCGGAGATTGATTCTGAGACGGGAAGAGCAGTATCGATTAAAAGAATTTAGACTAAAATGACTGACGGCTTATCGGGCTGCCAATCCAGATTCCTTCGCCGAGATAATCAATCCTCATTCCTTCAATTAAAAATTGCACATCATGCACATTTGAAAATTCAGTTACAGTCCAGACAATTTGACGAAGCTGAGCGACATAACCATCAACGCCGTATTTATTAATCAGAAAATCTTCGCTGAAATTTATATACGCCGTATTTCCCCTGACTGTCGCCGAAATTATTCTCGTATTCGCCGGAATAAGATTGATGAGTCCGCGGCTTAATTCCTCCGCAGTTAAACCTGAAAGCAGAACATTCAGCGCGTCCATCATTGGAGATTGAGTTACAGGCAGCCTGCGCGTTACCTTCGACTGCAGAATCTGCCCGTCAGTATTAACCTGTGTAAAGTAAATCGCTCTGTCTCTCATCTGCACCGGCGGCGTTGGCGTCTGCGTTTGCGTTGTTGGCTGCACCGTTGTTTGTGTCTGTGTCTGTGTTGTTGGCTGCGGCGTTGTTTGCGTCTGCGTTTGTGTTTGCGATCCGCCGGAAATTTCATTTGAAGTATTGGCAGGAGGCGGAGAAGGAACAACTGCCGCAGGCGGCGTATTTGCAGCGGCGGGCTGTACTTCGTCAGCGCTGTTCGGAGTTTGAAAAACATCAGGCTGCGATATTTGATCGGCATCAGTATTTAAAAATGAATCATCATTTGGCAGAAAAAGAACATCGTTTGCCCCGGAAGGCGCGGCTAATCGTTCTTTGAAAACATTAAAATTTTTCTTAATAATTTCAGAATTGTAGGAAAAAATACAAACAATGACAATTACAAAGACCATCCAAAAAATAACCATTCCGAGAATACTGTTTAATATTTTCTTTTTATTGCTCTTTTGCACTTATGCTGACAATTATAATTATTCAATTATTATATTGTCAATAGAGTTCAAAAATAGTATGAAAAAATAACGATGCCGCCTGTGAAACATTGAGGCTTTCGATATTCCCTGTGCCGGGAATACGAAGCAGGCTGGAACATTGATCCTTCACATTCTGAGGAAGCCCTGTCTCTTCATTGCCAAGAACAAGCGCAACACCGCGCCTGCCTCCCGAGGCGTTTTTTATAATACCTTTCAAATCTGTGATGCGCCTTCTCGCCTTTGTATCGGTTCCAATTGTCACAATCCTTTTTGAAGCGTCTTTCAGAAAAGCGCCGGTATTTGAAATCGAGCGCACCAACAGGTGCTCAAACCCGCCTTCCGCGACGCGGTAAGCGCTTGTAGTCAGCCGCGCCTCTTCACCATCGTAAGATGAGTCTTTGTCGTTCAATACAATGTAACTAACGTCAAAAAAAGCCGCCGCCCTCGCTATCGCTCCCAAATTGTGATCGTTTCCGACAGAATGTAGAATAACGCCTGTCTTCCCCTCATCCGCCCATGTGTCAAGGTCTTCCATGGTAAGCGGTTCAACGACAGGCTCTTCTATCATCGCAACCACGCCCTGATGGTGAACGCTCTTGCAGATACGCTCCAGCTCCTCATCTTCGCAGAGTTTGTAAGGCCGCTTACGCTCGGCAAGCTGTTTGCATATCCCCGTAAAAAATTGCAGACGATCCTCGCGCAGAAAGAGGCGGTTAATCGTCTCCGGATGGTATTCGCCTATCGCAAGAACCGCGTTCATTCCGCAGACGGCAAGCTCATCGGTTAGTCTGTTTCGCATAATGTACCTATCTATTACTACTAACAAAATATATTTCAGAAAAAAAATCTGAATTTGATATTGACTCAATAAGGATTATATCTTTTACCATTTCTTTGGTTCAAAACCTTCCGGCGGAGGCACAAGATGAACAGATTCACCTGTAAGTTCAAGAACAAAAAAACCCGATTCATATGCGTAATTTTTTACATCAGGATCGACAACACCGCCTGCCATTGCTCCAAAAAGCTGCTTGTTACCAATTTGTTCAGGCGGATATTGACGGATAAGCTGCATTCGCCTTAAGTGCTCATCTACATCTTTCATTCTGTCAAGTTCACGTTTTACTTCAACAGCCATACACATAACAGTATTTACAAGCAAAATATCTATATCCGTTTTTTGAGCATTTTTTTCATCGAATAAAGGAAGCCGTTGATAAGCGCGTTTAAGATCGTATTCAGGAAATTTTTCCCACAATCTAGCGGCGATAAGCGTTTCTATTAATTCACCCACAGAACGGTTCAAACCGCCGACATTTGCAGTTACACGGTCAACTTTTTCCGCCATTTTATCAACTTTTTCACCTAATTTAGTTATAGTAGCCCAAACAGTTTCAAAGTTAAGAGTCTTCCCCCATTCCATTGCTTCCTGTGCTGTCATTTCCGGCATAAAATCCTCCAGTTGTGTATTTATAATATATACCAATAGCGGAAAAAAAGCCAGTTATCGTAATGCCTCACGCAGAATCTAACCCTAGCAAGCAAGCTTGCCCTTCAAACTATGTTAAGCAAAATGGTATCTGACACCGATGAAAAACCGCATTTTAGAATTATTCTAAAGATGGATACCTGCCTCCGGTTATAACAAATTCATGTAATTTAACATTATGAACTCCAGGACCTAATCGTTGCAGCGGATCCGGTAAAAAAACCCGATTATCGTTCCATATTTTACTGTTTTTAAAACCAACATATCCGCTGGTTACAGTTCTGTTGTTACTGGTTTTCATTGTGATTGTCATTTGAGTACCATCATAATTAAATGATCCTATGCAATGTTCCGGTGATACGGTTATGGGAAAAGTCGGATAAGTCATCCACCATTTTAATACATTGGCTGCAGTCGCACTAGGACCAAATTTGAAACCATTTGAAAGCGTTAATATCACTTGTCCCGGTTGTGTTCCGTCTGATAATGTAACTACCGCTGTATCTGCGGTAACATTGCCGGGACTGCCGCTATAAAATGCTTGCTGCGGAGCCGGAGCAACTTCATCCGAGTTGTAAACCTTTTCTATTTTGAATGTCGTTACTTCTACTGCCGTTCCTTTTATTTTGCCTTCATTAAGCGTTCCTTCCCTAATAGTTATAGGAGAACTACTGCCAAAAAGGATATGGCTTTGAAAATCATACCATTTACCTGCTTTGAAATCGTAATCAAGAGTAATTATTTTTGTCTCATTATCACTTATCCAGACTATTGTAAATTCATGGTTACCGGGTGTTACTTTTAGATCAATTGTGTCATTGCCGATACCCATAATAGCCCGGGTAATTTTATACTTATTCCATGTTGTAAGATCATTTCCGGCAAAAGTTACCATTTTCATCCCGGAAGTACTATATCCCCCAGGCGCTCGAACTATAGCAAAATCATCACCGATAATTTCACCAATATTATTTTGGGTAGAGTCTCCCATTGAAAGACATCCTGACAGCATGAACCCAAATATCAGCGCTAATGCAAATATTTTTAATATTATTTTTCTTTTCATAATTTTTCTCCTTATTTATTTTTAAAAAATATAAATTCAAATTAAGTATCTACTTTTTTATTGCCCCATAAAACTTTCAATAAAATTAAAATTGGTAAATGGTATTTCGGTAACTATATTATCAAAAGAAATTTTACTTTTTGAAACATATCTATGATACCCATCACTAGAGCCTTCTAATTGAATACAAACATAATAAGAACCGGAACCAAACCATGCAACAGCATCAGCATATCCGTCTCTATATAAATTTACTGTTAATGTTCCGTTGCTGAAACTGGAATAAGCGCTTTGATCATCACCGAACATATCGTAATGGTCTCTAACACCAGCCCGAGATTGCCTCCCATAATCATTTGTCAAATATAAACCAGCTATCCAATACATACCATTATACTTTGAATCAATTCCGGTTATTTTTACTGACTTTGGCTGTCTTATCCATGAAGTAGTACTATTATTAGATCTCGTATAGGTCCACCCTACTCTTCGGTTGTTATTGTACGCTCTCTCAAAACCATTATTGCCGAATGAAGAATTACCGGGGGACGAAGTATCTGTATAGATTTGTACATTTTCCCCAATGACAATACTGGTCAGTTGAGTTCTTGAAAATGCGGTGTCACCAATAGTAGTAACACTATTTGGAATGGTAATGCCGGTTAATTGATTACCGCTAAATGCTTTACTTCCAATGGTAGTAACACTCTCAGGAATGATAATACTGGTCAATTGGTTATCGTTAAACCCGCTAAGATAAACAACATTCTCAGGAATAGTAACACTTGTTAATTGATTATTACCAAACGCTTCATCTCCAATGGAAGTAACGCTGTCAGGAATTTCAATACTGGTCAGTTGATTTCCGCTAAAACCGCCAAGATCAATTACGCTGTTTGGAATAGTAATACCGGTCAGCTTGTTGTTAGCAAACGCATTTTTTCCGATAGAAGAAACATTTTTGGGAATAGTAACATCGGACAGTTGGTTATCTGCAAACGCTTCCTCTCCAATGGAAGTAACGCTGTCAGGAATGACAATATCGGTAATTTGATTTCCATTAAAACCGCTAAGATGTGTAACACTATGCGGAATTTTAACACTGGTTAGTTGGTTTTCCGCAAACGCGTTATTTCCGATGTTTGTAATATTGTTAGGTAATGTAATTTTAGTTAATTGATTTTTGCGAAAAGCAGATTCTCCGATGGTTGTAACACTTTTAGGTATTGTTACACTAGTCAGATTTTTTTCTAAAAATGCTTCGTTTCTGATACCAGTAACAGGTATTTTCTGTATCTTAGGCGGAATTTTAACTTCCCATTTAGCGCCATCGTAGCTTGCAATTTCTACCCCTTTACCGCCGTCAATTGGTTCTGCTTGGAAATCCGTTTCAGGATCATATTTAGCCCCACAGGCGATCATTGTACATACTATTACCGTCATTAGAACGGTAACACTTAAATTTTTAATTGCGTTTTTCATTTTAATTCTCCTTATTAATTTATTTTCTATAATATTTTCTTAAAATAATTCCATGTACCATTGAAATTATTACATTTAACGTATGCATTGCTTCGTTAATATTTTTATAATAAATACATTGCTGTTACCATTCCTCACTCCAAGAATGCAATGCAGCCGCAGAACTCAAGGACACACCAAGCGAAAGCCAAAGTCGATGTCGCTGTACGATGGAGCTTCCCAGCTTCGAAATGCAGAACGGAGGATCAGCCCATTGTAGAACCAACTGCCGCCGCGCTGTACACGGCCATCGCCGTTTTTTACAACTCCCCTCTCCACGCCCTCTGCTCTAACTCGCGTATTTCACCAGAAGAAAGAAATCCCATTGCCGATAGTTTAGTAATTGTTTCAGGCGGTAACTTATCACATCTATCAAAAGCGTTAGCGCCGGAAACAAACCTAAAATTTTGCTCTTTTTCACCACGCCAATTATAAGAGAAAGAATATGAATAATTCTCAGTAACAATTTTGCCGTTATCTTTACGAATATCTCGAATCAATGAGTTACTATGTTTATAAGGTTTAAGCGCATTTTCTGAAAATTCCAGTTTTTCTAAATTCTGGCAATAATTAAATGCTTCTATTCCGATTGTAACATCTGTACCTTTAAAAGTAACTGATGCTAGTTCTATGCAATTTTCAAAAGCAGATTTCCCTATTTCCTTAATATTAGCCGGAATAATTATTGATGTTAACTTTGAACAACCTTCAAAAGCAGACGGTCCTATTTCCTTAACATTAGCCGGAATAATTATTGATGTTAATTTTGAACAATCTTTAAAAGCGCCATAACCGATTATCGTAACACCGGCTGGGATATTTATTGAGGTTAAATTTGAACAACCATAGAAAGCACTTTCTATTTCCGTAACACTTTTAGGAATTTGTACAGAAATTATATTTGTATGCGCAAACGCGGACATTAATCCAACAACCGGCAGCTTCTGTATTTTAGCAGGAACCACAACATTTACTTTATTTCCGTTATAATCTGTAATAACCATACCTTTGCTGTCTTCACTTGGTTCAAACTCGAAGTCAGTTTCCGGATCAGCTTTACTGCAAGCCGACAATACCATTCCAATCGTAAAAACGATCATTAAAACTTTATCTAAGTATCTTAACATCCTTTTCATAAAAATTCCTTTGCGGCATTAATGTCACCGCAGACATATTAAAATTTCAATACTAAATTTTTTAACAAGTGCTGTAAATCAGTTTTTACAGCACCAGTCTATTCTCATCCTCATTATTTATACAGGTTGGTACATAATGATTAATTCGATACAGCTCCAATTTTTTTATTATATTCATCCGCCAATGCATTTGTATTTTTAAAAATAATATGCATTGCCATAAATGGTCCTATAACTATCAGCGCTCCAAGTAAAAACCATAATAAAATTATACCGCCGCTTTCTTTAAATGTTTTGTTGTAACGATCTGCATTATCCTGTAGGCGCTCTCCAACATTGTAAAGCCAAATCAAATCATAGATGCCAAACGTGATGAGTCCAAAAAAGAAAAAAGCTAAAAAGCCGCGTGTCTTTTTTCCGTCACCATCACACATCAAATTCATATCTCTTGCCAGAACATGAATTCTCCATAAGCCGTATATCCCGCCTGTAACAGCTGAAAGCAAGATATAAGATAACAATCCTCTCTTCTTTATCATAAAAGACCTTCCTTATATCCGGTTTAAATGCCGGATAGCTGATTACTGCTCACAAGAGCAGTTTATAAACCCAGCATCATGCGAAGCTGTTGTTTAACTAAAATTTCAATACTAAAATTTTTTTTAACAAGTGCTGTAAATCAGTTTTTACAGCACTTGCCATTCTCATCATTTAGGCGGAGTCCAAGCTCCCATCTCAACATATTCAATACCTGTCTTATCTGCTTTTTCTCTGATCTCATAGATAGTTCCGGCTTGAAAATTCCCTCTAAGTTCAGTTCTGGGTCCTGAACCGGCTATACTAACTCCGCCGCCTGCTTTTTTCTCATCCTTAGCAATAGTAAGAACATGATTCCCTGCTGATATCCAATACTCTCCAGAAATTCTATATGGATTAGGAGTCATAGTTGAAAAGATTTTACCGTCTAACCCTACCATTGTAAGTGATATTTCAGCTGTACCAATTGTTTTTATTACTGCGGGAAGATTTGGAACGGAACCATTAAATTCCCATATGCCATTGTCTAATTTGTATTCACCAGCCTGTCTGTCATTTCCGTAATAATAAGGTGTAAGAGTGTTAAGCGATTTAGAATAACATTTTATATCCGTCCCTAATGTAAAACTGGTAATGGGATTCTCTGCAAATACAGATTGACCAAGACTAACATTGTTTGGAAGTGTAACGTTTGTCAGGTTGTTTTTTGCAAATGTTCTCATTTCAATAGACAATAAGTTTTTAGGTAAAACAATACTTGTTAAAGATTTTCCTTCCAATAAACCGACAAATTTACCACTGGAATCTTCCATTTTGGTAGAAAAACTAGAACTGCTAATTGTCCAAACCTCAAAACCGTCAATTTGATCCGGAAATACAATCTCTGTGTCTGTTCCAAGATATTTGGTAATAAATACAACTTTTTTTCCGATTGTCTGTCTAACCTGATACTCAAACAAACCGTCGCCTGTTACCAATGATGCTGTAGCGCACCCTATTACAATCAATCCTGCCAATACTGCGGCAATTACAGTTTTCTTTCCCGCTCTGTTTCTTCCTTTTTCCATTTTTTTCTCCGTACCTTTAGTTTTTCTATACTGCACAACGACAGTAATATATTCATAATAGAACTTGTGTATTATGAATATATTCATATTGGAAAATAATACATGGATTTATTCATATTGTAAAGGGGTAAACATGAATAATTTCATATTATTTATATATGGGATTTAAGGAAAATCTTAAAGAACAATTGAGTTTGACCGGAATGTATGTTAAAGAACTGGCGGCATTATCAGGGGTAAAAAAGCAAACCATCGACAGCTATTTAAATGTAAACAGTTGTATGCCTTCGGCGGATGCCGCTGTGGCTATAGCAAAGGCGCTTGGCGTATCAGTTGAATACCTTGTTACAGGCAAAGATGTTAAACATAAAAACATTCAATATCCCATTGAAGCCAAAATGGCAGCCGAAATAATCACGCAGATGGATGAGATAAACCGAAAAATGGCGGTCACTATATTAAAATCAATAAAAAATTTTGAAGAGAAAACGCATCAGTAGACTGAGCCTCTTGCATAACTGAAGTTTTGCAAGAGCTCCGAAAATGTTCTTTACCTGCCGCAAACAATTTTTCTAATCTCAGACACCAAATAAAACGACCCTGTCCCCAATACCGGAAGCGCATTGTCAGCGGGCGGCGTTTCTCTCTTCGCGAAGGCTATTGCCTGCCTGACAGCGTCCCGCGTATCTTTTATGAGCAGCGTCTTACCGCTCCCCGCGGCATTTTCAAAAGTTTCAAAAACATGCTCAGGGTTGCTTGTTTTAAAAGTTCCCGGCGTTGTAATAACTATCCTCGAAAATTTGTTATGCGCTATTTTTGCCATTGCCTCGGCGTCTTTGTCAGCGGCGCAGCCGAAGAGCAACATGCCGCCTTCCCCGTAAAGCGAGCAGAATGTTTCGATGCAGAGCGCAAGGCTTTCAGGCGTGTGAGCGCCGTCAATGATGAAGGGCGGCGCGTCGGCGATTTTTTCAAAGCGGGCGGGGATTTTTAAATTTAAAAGTCCTTTACGAATAGTGTCTTCACTAATATCTCTCTGTATCCTCTGCGAAAAAACGTTAAGTGCAGCAATGGCGAGCGCGGCGTTTTCCGCCTGCACTTTTCCCGAGAGGGGGATTGAGAAGCGGGAAGTGAGAAGTGAGAAGTGAGAAGTGGGAAAGAAAAGGGAAAATTCTGTGCCTTGATCAGTTACTTTAATGTTTGAAAGTTCCGCGATCTCCGGGAGATATAACAGCGGAGCGTTTTTTTCATGCGCTTTTTGTTTGAATACTTCCAATGCTTCATCGCATTGTTTCGCAAGCACCAGCGGTTTTCCCTGTTTTATAATGCCTGCTTTTTCGCCCGCGATTGCCTGAATTGTGCCGCCTAAAATGCTTGTGTGTTCCAGTTCGATCAGGGTTATTACGCTGACTAACGGATCAAGCACATTGGTTGAGTCAAGCCTGCCGCCCATGCCTGTCTCGGCGGCAATTACATCGCATTTCGCGTAACGAGCGCAGAGGAAGAAGAGGAGCGTCAGCAGTTCCCAATAAGTAGGATCGCAGCCTGACCACTCCTTTCGCAAATGTTCGGGCAAGCCTTCAGGGGGCTCTGAAATAAACAACTGATTTTTTGCCGCGGGAAGAATCTCCTCTGTGACACGGCGCAGTTCATTGCCTGCGGAGACATATACATCTTCGTCAAAATATATGTCTGAGAGACATATACGTTCCCGTATATCGATAACATGCGGCGACATATAGCGGGCAACGCGGTAACCTGCCGCCGTCAGCATGGCAGCTAACATGCTTGTTACAGAGCCCTTACCCTTGGAACCCGCGACATGAATGGATGGGGCGCATTTTTCCGGGTTTCCGGCAAGCTCGCAGAGCGTTTCCATCCTGTCAAGCCGGAAACTCTTCGGCTTCTGCCCCTGCTCAAGATTGATAAACCGCGACAGCCACGCAAACACTTCGTTAGATGATGTAAAGGTATTCTTCATTAATAAATCCAAATATCTAACCACGAACCAACACAAACTATCACGAACAGATGAAAGACATCTAACAACAAGTTCGTAGTATTCGTGTGGTTCGTGGTAAAAATCTTTTTCTCTAACTCAACTCATACGTTTTGCCGTATTTGATTATCTCCACATTCGGGAAGCCGTTTTCCTCAAAGAATTTTTTCAGGAAAGCCTGAGATTTTTTTTCGCCGTGGACGAGGAAGATGCTTTTTAAACGTGAGGTGTCAACGGCTTTGAGCCATTCAAGCATTTCTTTGTAGTCGGCGTGGGCGCTGAAGGCGTTTATCTCTTCTACCTGAGCGTTTACTTTGTACCAGTCGCCGTGAATCTTCACTTCTTTTTCGCGGTTTCGGATGCGCCGCCCGAGAGTATTTTCCGCCATGTAGCCGACTGTCATAATTGTGGCGTTGGAGTCTTGTATGTTATGCATCAGGTGGTGCTGAATGCGGCCTGCTTCGCACATTCCGTCCGCAGAAATTATAATGAGTGGTCCTTTGCGTTCGTTTAAATCTTTTGATTCCTGAACGCTGGTTGTAAAGTGAAGACTGTTAAAACCAAACGGATTCTTGTGATGCTTGATAAAAGCCTCTTTTATTTCTTCGCCGTAACATTCGGGGTGAACCTGAAAAATTGTCGTTGCGTTAGTTGCCATCGGAGAGTCGACAAATATCGGCACTTCGGGGATTATCCCCCTGTCAACAAGCAGATGAAAATAGAAAACAAGTTCCTGAGTGCGTTCTATGGCAAACGCCGGAATCAGGATTTTTCCTCTTTTTTCGATAGTGCGCTTCGCTATTTTAGAAAGTTTTTCAATCGCTTCATCTGTGGAATCATGAACGCGATCTCCGTAAGTGCTTTCAAGAATGATGTAGTCGGGAGCCATTTCTGGGACAGCGGGGTTGCGGATAATCGGTTTGCCTTTTCTGCCAAGGTCGCCTGTGGCAAGGATGTTGAGTTCCTCGCCGCCTTTTTTCACTTTTATCGCGGCAATCGCCGAGCCGAGAATGTGACCGGCATCGTAAAACTCAAAAGAAACTCCGTCTCCGATCATCATCGGTCTGTTATACGAAACTCCGATTGTCTGGCTTACCGCCTGAATCGCGTCCTTCTCAGAAAAAAGAGGAGTCCAGTCAAACTTTTCACCTTTCTTTTTTGCCTGGCTTCTCAGATATATCGCGTCACGCGCCTGAATGTTGGCGGAGTCCATCATTATAAGGCTCGCGATGTCCCGCGAAGCAGGCGTAGCGTAGATATTTCCTTTATAACCGTTTTTTGTCAGTACCGGCAAAAGACCGCAGTGGTCAAGGTGGCCGTGGGTTAAAATGACACCGTCAATTCGATCTTCCGCAATGCCGAATTCTCTGTTCTTGCGATCCGCATCCGCTCTGGAGCCCTGAAAAGCGCCGCAATCAATCAAATAAGACAGCCCGTCAATCTCAAGCACATGCTTGGAACCTGTAACCTCTTCGGCAGCGCCGAGGGAATAAAAACTAGCATTCATGAAAGGATTATAACACGTAAAGAACAGGAAGTCATCAAAAAAGGTGTCTGCCGCCATTTTTCATTTTTTGACAGAAGTATTCAATCTGTCTAATTGACATTATTTATAATTTTTGGTGAAATGAATAAAAATGATCTTTATTATTCTATTATGAGGAGTAACTTAAAATGGTAGAAAATTTGTTCTGGGTGGGCTATGTCGGCGCTGCCGCATCGCTTCTTTTTGCTTTTCTGATGGCTCGAAAAGTTGTTAAATTTCCTGAAGGCACTGACGTAATGAAGAAAATCGCAGGACACATCCGCGAAGGGGCTAACGCTTTTATGAAGCGTCAGTACGGCACTGTCGCGATTTTCCTCGGCGTTATGTTCGTTATTCTCGCCGCGCTTGCGTATATTCCTATTATGACAGGCAGAGCGCAGGGATTTATCAACCCATTCACCCCGTTTGCGTTTATTACAGGCGGTTTTTTTACCGCGCTTTGCGGATTTGTCGGTTTAAAAGTATCGACAAACGCCAATTCACGCACCGCATTTGCCGCAACCAAGAGCCTTAACAACGCTCTTCGCGTCGCCTTTTCATCCGGCTCTGTTATGGGTTTTATTGTAAATGGGCTTGCTATTTTGGAAATAACGGTCTGGTACATGCTTTTAAAATACGCGTTTAAAGTACCGGACCCAATGATTGCTCAAACTATGGTTACCTTCGGAATGGGCGTCGCAGTAGTCGCTGTTTTTGCCCGTGTCGGCGGCGGTATTTTTACCAAAGCGGCTGATGTCGGCGCAGACTTAGTCGGTAAGGTCGAAGCGGGAATTCCTGAGGATGATCCGAGAAACCCCGCCGTTATCGCCGACAATGTCGGTGACAATGTCGGAGACGTCGCCGGTATGGGCGCCGACCTTCACGAGTCAAACTCAAACGCGTTAGTTGCAACAATAGCGATCAGTTTCGGCGCTGGTTACGGCATTGCCGGATTTATGCTGCCTATCATCATATCTGTAGTCGGTATTCTTTCTTCTATCGTGGGCACCTTCTTTGTACGCACTAAGGAGAGCACAAATCAATTATCCCTTCTTAACTCGCTTAGAAGAGGCGTTTATATCGCCGGAGGTATCGCGGCTGTCGCAACTTTGCCGCTTATAATGTATGTAGCAAAGAGCGAGTCCGCAATGCAGGCGAATGTCTGGGGTATTTACGGAGCGGTTCTAATCGGAATTGTCTCGGGCTTTGTTGTCAGTCTTTTTACGGAATATTACACATCCGATGCCAGTAAGCCGACACGCGAACTTGCCGCGTCAAGCGAATCAGGCGCGGCTCCTTTGATTATCGGAGGCTTATCACTCGGTATGAAATCAACAGCCGGTCCGATTCTGACGGTCTCCGGCGCTGCCTTGTTAAGTTTTATTGTTTCAGGCGGTTTCAGATATTTTGATACTAACCTTGTTTTGGATTACAATGTCGGTCTTTACGGCATCGGTCTTGCCGCGGTTGCCATGCTTGCGACTAACGCGATCATTCTTGCCACAGACGCATTCGGTCCTGTCGCGGATAACGCGGGCGGTATCGCGCAAATGGCGAAACTGGAAGAAAAAGTACGTGAAAGAACCGACGCTCTTGACGCTCTCGGTAATACTACCGCCGCAACAGGAAAAGGCTTCGCTATTGCGTCTAACGCCTTTACAGGTCTTGCGCTTCTGGTCTCTTATGTGAATATCGCGAACATTCAATTAGTAGATAATATGGGAAAAGCTCCGATGAATTTGGCGATTACAAATCCGCCTGTTCTTGTCGGTTTCTTTATCGGTTCTGCCGTAGTTCTGCTCTTTGCCGCGCTTTGTATGGGCGCGGTACAGCGCGCCGCGCAGGGAATCGTGCACGAAGTCAGGCGGCAGTTCAGGGAGATTGCCGGGTTGATGGAAGGTAAAGCGGATGCCGAATACGATACCTGCGTTGATATTTGTATGAAAGGAGCGTTAAAAGAAATGATCGCTCCTGCCATGCTCGTAATTTTTGGACCGATTATCACCGGTATTCTTCTGGGAGCCGCAGGTGTTGTCGGTTATCTTACAGGTATTATTATTGTCGGTTTTGCAATGGCGGTTTTCATGCTCAACTCAGGCGGCGCGTGGGACAACGCGAAAAAGCACATTGAAGCCGGAAACTTCGGCGGCAAGGGCAGCAGCAACCACAAGGCGGCAGTCATCGGCGATACGGTCGGCGATCCGTTAAAGGATACCGCAGGTCCGTCATTCAACAATATGATTACAGTGTCTTGTACAGTTTCTATTGTGTTTATCGGAATAACAACAGCGCTTTCTCTGCTATAAATTTTATAAGGCGCACATTTTTTTAAATTTGTGCGCCTTTTTTTTACCAATCCCAGCTTGCCAATTTTTTTCCAAGTACCCCGCTCAGCACAGAGCACACAAGCGCTTTCGCCTCACTGAACGATTTATGATCCATCGAATAACGGGAAATCAATGAAGGCTCAAGCTCCCCTGTAACAGAAAACCACTTACGGCACCCCGGATTCAATTTTAATAAACCCGGCTGCTGTTCTCCAAACCTAAGGTTTGAGTTCATTGCCGCGCAGTTTGCGCATAACACAGCTCCTTCACGTACATCGAACCAAAGAGGAGCGTCATCTCTTTCGCCCGCGCAGCCGGAGCAACTCTCTATATGAGGCTGAATGCCTAAAAAAGCGCACCAGCGCCACAGGAAGTGAACAAACAGGCGTGCGCTCAGCTCGTCATCAGCGTTTTCGAGAGCGTCAAGCGTTTCGGCTGCCAGTTGAAGAGCTGTCCCCCATTCGCCGCCGCCGCCGTGAGAAGCGAGTATCGTCTCCGAGACAGCGGCCGCAGCCATCGTCCTTTCATACAACTCGCGCAATCCGGGACGCCATGAGCGGACATCAAAATCACTGAGTTTCGCATAACTTAAGCTGCCGGTGTAATCCTTCGCTTTATCACGGTAAATCCATACCTGCCCCGAATTGTACGGAGACGCGAACGCGCGTAATTTGCTCTTCGGTCCGCCGAAAACAGTCGCCCTGATAATGCCTTCTTCCTCTGTAAGCAAAAAAACCTCATTATTGGATTCCCCCGAAGGCCGTGTTCTGAGAACTAAAGCTGATAAAACCGCGGTTCTTGACATAAAATAATTTTAGCTCAATTTTTAATATTTGCTTAGTATATCATCAATTTCTCTGATTATTTCGCTTGTAGACTGATCTATCTGAGTCCTTATTTGAGTCTTTATTTGTTTCTTCATTGAGTTTGGCAGACGCGGGAACAAGCTTTCGGTGTCTGCGGGGAAATTATCTGTTTGGCTTTTAAAAAAGTGATACGGTTCTATCCGCAGAGCATGAGCCATTTTTTCAATCATATCTACGGAAGGGAAGCGCCGCCCAATTTCAATGTCTCCGATATAACTTGTAGCGGTATTGCAGCATTCTGCCAGTTTCATCTGTGATAATCCCTCGTTTTTGCGGTATTTTTTTAAATTTTGGATAAAAACTTGCTTTAATCTCATTCTTATATGCTAATAGCCTAATTATTGATTTTACAATCGGCTTTTTGACGATATTATTATATTTACTTTTATCAGCATTTTGCTTATAATTTTCAAGCAGGAAATATTTACTCATAGTACTATTTTTTGATTTAAAAGAGAAGGTCTTAAAATGAAAACTATTCCGGCAGCAGATGAGGAAAGTCATAAAAAATTCAGGAAAGAATTTGTACTTCTTGTAATTACACTGACTGTTTCATGCTGCATTGTTATTCTTGTTTTTTCATTATTGCTTATTAACAGAATACAGAACAACAACTCTTATATCTTCGGTGATATTATGATTTTACTGGTAATTCTTACAGCCTGTATTTTTATTACGAGATATATCACAAGCTATCTGATGAAAGAAGATCATAAGGAAGAGGAAGTATTGAACGCTGCGGAAATGAGTAACCGCGAAAAAGGAATTTTTCTTTCTCAGGTGAGCCACGAAATACGCACACCGATGAATGTGATTATAGGCATCTCAGAAATTCAACTGCTGGATAAAAGCCTTCCTGCAAAGGCGCAAGAGGGGTACAGAAAAATATATGAGTCCGGCAGTTTATTATTAAATATAATAAATGATATCCTGGATTTTTCCAAAGTTGGCACGGACAAACCGGAACTTATTTGTGAAGAATACGATGTTCCGGGTTTAATTAACGATACCGTTCAATTGACCCGCCTGCGTTTTAAAACCAAACCGATTACTTTAAAAGTTATTTTGGATGAGGATACCCCGTGCAAGCTGTTAGGCGATAAACTTAGGATTAAACAAATAATTAATAATCTGCTCTCCAACGCTTTTAAGAATACGGAAGCAGGCGATGTGATTTTTTCTATATGCGCGGAAACAAATAATAATAACGAAAACGTGACGTTTGTTTTCCGCATAAAAGACAGCGGGCATGGCATAACAGAAAGCCGGTTATCAAGTCTATTCGATGAATATACCTGCATTAATGGGACAGGTTTGGGTATGAGTATTACAAAGCGTCTTATCAATATGATGAGCGGAGAAATTAATGTGAAAAGCAATCCGGACGAAGGATCGGTATATACCGTGCGTCTGCCGCAAATACGCTGCGGAACTTCATTATGCGGGGAAAATAATACTTCTCCGCAAAAAATATCACATAACATAAATCATCAAATGCCGTACGGAAAAGTACTGATTGTAGATGATGTTGAAACAAATTTATTTGTCGCAAAAGGGCTTTTAAGTCCGTATGGACTTCATATCGAAACAGTAAACAGCGGATTTGACGCAATCGAAAAAATTAAAAATAATCAAACTTATGACATCATTTTCATGGATCATATGATGCCGGATATGGACGGTATAAAAACGACAAAACTACTGCGTGAAATGGGTTATACACATCCAATTGTCGCTTTAACCGCAAACGCTGTCATAGGGCAGAAGGAAATGTTTTTATCAAACGGCTTTGACGGCTTCATTTCCAAGCCAATCGATTCGCGTGAGTTAAATCACATATTGGTCGAATTTATACAAATGAATAACTGCAAAAATATATAGAAGCTCCGAGTCCTTGCGCCGTTTGGCAAGAGGGCTGCGGGGAAAATTTTTTTACCACGAACTCATACCTTCGGTATGCACACGAACAAGAACGAACCTTTACTTTGATATATTATTTTAAGCTTCAAGATGATCGGATTTAGAGGGAATTGAGGGTTAAGATAAGATATTGAAGTAAGGGGGCGTGTGGTTAGTGGTAAATATTTTTGACTTGTTAGTAATGGTTCATTCTATACTTTTAAAACACCATTTTTTCACATAATCTTTATTTATTTAGTTATGATAATACTAAAAAACCTAGAAAATGTCTCTCTTAATGTATGATTTTTAATACACCATTGTTTTATTTCGCATAACAAAACAGTTTGGCGATGCACCGTATTTTACAATAAGCTAATTGCTTCATCATATAAAAATGGCAAGCAATTTTGGCGCATTCTGAATTTAGTTCCATGATTATGTCCTGTCCTTGCGTCAAAATCTATTAATATATTACCTTTTTCTATTTGTTCAAGAAATTTATTAAATGAAAATTTCTTTAACATCATTATTTCTTTATAATAAAAATATTCTATACCATTTTCATTTTTTACATCTGCTCTAACAAAGAAACAATTTATTAGTTTAGTTCCTGCCTTATTTGATAAATCATCAAAACCCCAATATGGCTGTGGACTTAATTCTCCTTTACCAACTTTTTTTATTACTTCCTGTAACCATTCTTTATGTTTTTCAGAAACTTTTGAACTGTCAAAAGAAACCAATACTTTCTTTTCAGTTTTGTCTATATTAACAATAAATCCTCTGTCAGAGGCATTTAATCCATGAATAGTTTGGCGAAAACTTTTTTCAGTTTTTGGGTACTTTGTACCGGCTTTTTGGTGTTTCCAACCATATAATAATAAAAACATATGAGAAACAAATTTTATAGCACGGGGCGAAGGTTCTATATGAAATAATGTTACTAATGAAGTTGTATTATATCTTTGTGTTTTTAATTCCCATTCAGTTGCATTTGGAATTGGTAAATTATTTTCTTGAATTCCAAGTAAATCTTCTAAAATATTGCCAACATTACCATCATTACTTGATCGAGTATTTTTTATCCAACCCATAGAGGAAATTTCTTTTAGTTTTGCAATTAGTTCTTCTTTTGAATATGTTTTTACTACGACTTCAGGCAAACAATTCCTCCTCAAATAATTCAGGTATCATTTGATTTTTTCCTAAACGTTGTTCCGATAAAGCACAATATTCAGGAGATAATTCAATTCCAATATAATCTCTTCCTAATAACGAAGCAGCAACTGCTGTTGTTCCACTGCCAGAAAAAGGATCTAAAATTAATTGCGCATAAGTAGACGATATTATTCTTTCAATTAGAGCAACAGGAAAAGGAGCAGGATGTATATTGTTCATTTCTTGTGTGAATTCCCAAATATCACCAACTGCATTTGCTCTTGGTACAAGTTTAAATTCGGGTTTTGCAATTAGATAAATTACTTCATAAGTTGGAAGAAAATATCCAGGATTAAAATTAATTCCGCCTTTTCTACGCCATATAATGATTTGCCTTACTGGAAAACCCGAAACAATATCTTGCCTATCTTGTAATAATCCTGCTTGAACCCGCCATTTGTGATTATAAAAAATTGCACCGTCATTTTTAATTAATCGGAACATTTCAGAAAGGCAGTTTCTTTGCCATAAAACATATTCCTCATGGGGCATATTGTCATTATGATTGCTATAACCATTAACTAAAGCAGCATTTTTCCACTTTCCACCACGCCCGTCTTTCATACCATTACCAGTAGAATTTTTAAGGTTATAAGGCGGTGATGTTATAATTAAATCTAAACACTCATTAGGTAACTGTTTCATTACAGAAATACAGTCTCCACATATGATTTTATTTATAAAATCCTCTGGAAATATCATATTTTACCCCTTAATCACGGTTTTATGAATTAAACTTATTTTATATTTTTTAATTTTTTCTGTCAAGTAGCCAAATTTAAGACTTTTTTATTAAATTTTACCATTTTTCTTTATATATAGCCCTGAGATGTTTCGTTTAACGTCATGCGAAGTACACTTTTGTTTTTTATCATCTCTATTCTAACTCTAAATTGTTATTAATAACTAATACCAAATACTATTTGTCCTGACAAAAAACCATTGACTAATGGGAATGATATATTTATATATTGGTCAATTTCAGGTTTTTCATTCTCTTTTTTATTCTTTTTACTAATATTTTTTATCCTCTCCATTGATAATAATGAAGAACTCCAAGGTGCAAAAATACTATATACAGCCGCCGTAACGTACGTTGTAACACCAAACAAGTACATTACAAATCCCCCAATAATGTCTCCGAGACCAGTATCATTCTTATTACCATAATTATAATAACCAACAGCTATTATAGCAATTCCAGTTCCTTGTAAAAGTGTAAAAAATAATCCTTCAAATGGTTCTCCAGCAATATATGATCCAAGTCCTAGAAAAATGTTTAAAAATCCTAACCCTAATTTACCGATTTCTGAAAACTTATCATAACCAGTAGTTATTTTCTCATTATTCTCCGCCGTATTGCTCATTATTGACATTGACGACATATTTACAGAAGGAAAATGATCAAGAAAAAACATATCCTTTAACTCTACTTCCTGAGCATTTATTTTGATTATAAAATATAGAAATAATAAAATAAAAAAAACACCTTTTTTCATATCAACTCCTAATAATATTTTATTTCGAATATTTGTATTTATTGTACATCATTTAAATTATATTGTCAATATTAATGTTCTTATATGACTCTTTATTTTTTATTATCCTTATATTTACATTATTATTCAAATGTATTAAATATTATTACTTTCATATATTCAATAATAAAAACAATAATTTATAATTCTTAAGATATATCTTTATTTATAATTATTTTCAATAATGTCAAAATTGTATTTCGCATAACGTTCTAAATAACTGACGTTTTTTTGTGCCCGATAAGGAAAACGCGAAGCGTTTTACGGGCACAAAAAAATG
>Ga0209755_10002339_pt1 | contig 26376 bp, 28 predicted proteins | sample TergutCo191P1_FD_187301 | JGI IMG/M metagenome (GOLD analysis project Ga0209755, IMG submission 187301) | Cornitermes sp. P1 segment gut microbial communities from Petit-Saut dam, French Guiana - Co191P1 (SPAdes) (version 2) | ecosystem: Host-associated > Arthropoda: Insects > Digestive system...
CCCTACTGCTTACAGTACCCCTCGCAGGCCAGTAATCAACAGTGGCAAGCTCCTTGCCGGTAGCTCCATCAAAAACAGTCAGGTATTCAGGACCTGTGAGAATATAGCCATCTGCATTGCGGTAAGCGGTGCTGTGGGTTGCAGAAGCTGCCGGCCCCATTTTGATATATGCGCCAGTACCATCTTTTGTGCCGGGTGCTGTTTTCATCATAACTTCCGCTTTGCCATCGCCATCAAAGTCGTAAACTAAAAATTGAGTGTAATGCGCGCCGGCCCTTATATTCTGGCCCAAATCTATGCGCCACAAGCGAGTGCCATCAAGTTTATAGGCATCTATAAACACATTGTCTGTAATACCGGCTTGGGAATTATCTTTTGCGTTGCTGGGATCCCATTTGAGCACAATTTCATAAATCCCGTCTCCGTCAAGGTCGCCTACACTTCCATCGCCTGGCGAGTAAGTTCCACCCTGCGTACCGGTAGCCGGACGCTCCAAAGCGACATTGAGATACCCGGAGTTGGAACCCTCGGTATTGTTTAGCAACAGGGCTTGGGCACTTGCCGCCTGTTCAACGCCATTAACCACCGCCCTAACGGTATAAACACTGTTCAGCGCACCGCTCGCATCCGTATGCACGGTAGCTCCTGTAATAGGCGCAGAATTAAGCTTTGTAGTTCCCCTATAAACGTTAAAGCCAGTATCATAAGCCTCATTGCCCAAAAGTCTCCAAGACAAGTAATAGCCCGATCCTACTCTTACAGCTATAAGCCCCCGATTCAGATTCTCAACTTGCATGGTTCCAGCAAAAACAGGCACAAAAAGAGCTATACTCGCAAATATGGCAGCTAACAGTCTCATAAAAACCCCACTCGTATATATATAATATATATTTTTCCTTGACAGCAAGGTAATTTTTTTCTATATTTCCCTTAAATAATCCCTATTTATTGGAGTTTTATCAGTGGCTGCAAAAAAAATGGTACCGCCAAACAAGTCTTGTTTAAAGAGATTGCGTCAAGCTAAAAAGGCAAACGCAGCAAATCGTTCAACACGTTCCGCTATTCGCACAAGCCTTGGCATAGTGCGCAACGCAAACACAGCAGAAGAAGCCCTTAAAGAAGCACCTAGGCTCTTTAGCATGCTAGATAAAGCCGCAGCTAAAAGACGTGCCGGTTTCAGCAAAAATCGTGCTTCAAACTACAAGGCTAAAGTCGGAAAGCTGGTAAACAAGCTCGCCGCAACACCAAAGGCTTAGGAATGTCCCTGCCGCCGCTAAACAGGCTGTGGAAGGGCATCACGTTCTTTGCTTTTCTTCTTTTCATTTTATTCTGTTTAACCTTTTTTAAAGCAAAACCCGATTCCATTCAACCGGAAGAAGAAGTTCCTGGAGTTCAGACTGAAATATGTCTTTTGGTCACGGCTGCCGGCCCGGTAAATGTGGATACGGTTTTTAGCATAAAAAACGAAAGGATTTTCGCATATTCTTCCTGGAGCACAGGCTTTGCAGATACGGTATGGCACACTTGGTTTCTCAACTCGGAAATGATAAAAAACACACCGTGCAACCTGGAAAACATCGCTTGTTTCAGCTCCATATCCGCAGATAGCCTGCAAGAAGGAAATTGGAGTGTTGATACAAAGCAAAACGGCATTTTGCTGAATATAAAGCAGTTCAGAATAGAAAAATAATCACCGAGCCAAAGTCAGGATTTCCACGCCGTGAGAGGTTATGGCTATGGTATGCTCCCATTGTGCCGAGAGTTTGCCGTCTGCAGTTACAGCCGTCCATTTATCTGCCAACAGCCTTACCTTGTGAGTGCCTTCGTTTATCATGGGTTCAATGGTAAAAACCATGCCCGGCTCAATTTTTGGCCCCGGAATAAAATTGCGGCAATGGGAAACTTCAGGGCTTTCATGGAATTTTTTGCCAATACCATGCCCGCAGTAGTCTCGCACAACGCTAAAATCGTGTTCCTCTGCAATGCCGGTTATTATCGCACCTATATCACTAATGCGAGCTCCCGGTTGCCCGCAGACTTTTATGCCTTCAAAAAGGCATTCCCGAGCCACGGTCACAAGCTCGGCTGCATTAGGCTTTTGCTCGCCCACAAAAAACGTTTCGCTGGAATCCGCATGGTACCCGTTTAGAATAGAAGTTACATCTATATTTATAATATCGCCTTCCTTTAGAACATAAGGCCCTGGAATCCCATGAGTTACAACTTCATTAACGCTTGTGCAAACGCTTTTCGGAAAACCTTTGTACCCCAAACATGCCGGAATAGCGCCGTTTTTAAGTGTAAATTCCCGAACAAAATTATCAATATCCTGCGTTGCCACACCAGGTTTGCACATTTCACCGGCTTTTGCAAGCGTTTCTGCCACAAGAGCGCCGCAATCTCTAATCCTTTCGATTTCTTTTGATGTTTTTATCGGAATTTTAGACATCTGATTATACCAAAAATTAGAAAATTAACCACAACTATGCAAGCTCCTGTTGGCAAGCTAAGCCAAAAAGAGGCAAAAAGGCCGATTATAAAACCGATAACCGCTAAAAACGCAGCGCACAAACTAACGAATTTAAAATTATTGAAAAGCTGAAGCGCAGAGAGAGTTGGCAAAATGAGCACGCTTGAGATTAAGAGCGCACCCATTATCCGCATTCCCAAAACTATTGTCACTGAAATTAAAAGAGCCAGAATTGCATTATAGACACCGACTTTCACACCGCTTGCTCCGGCAAATGTTTCGTCGAAGGCTATGGCAAAGGCTTTGTTGTATATCACAGCGAATGCGGCTATAACAGCAACGGAAAAAAATATGTAAAAGAATGTGTCTCCTTTATCTATAGCAAGTATGCTGCCAAAGAGATAGTTGTTTATATCAACATTTTTTTTTGAAGAAATAGATAGCAGAATTACGCCTAGCGCAAGCGATGTTGTTGATAGCATTGCAAGAGCGGCATCACCGGGAGTTTTGCCCTTTTCGCTCATTCTTAGAAGCAAAAACGCAGCAAGACAAACGAGCGGCATTGCAACAGCAAGGGGCGCAGCATTTAAAACTGCAGCCAAAGCAAGCGCACCGAAACCCGCATGAGAAAGCCCGTCTCCTATCATGGACTGGCGGCGCAAAACAACGGTTGTTCCCAAAAGCCCTGCGCAAAAAGACACAGAAATGCCTACGACCATAGCTCTGAGCATAAAATCATAATGCAAGGGAAACATTTGCGTTCTCCCTTACAAAATCCACTTTATGCGAAACCATTATTATAGTCGCTCCTTTTTTATGGAGCTGCTTTATTATTTCAAAAAGTTTTTCCTGAGAGCTTTCATCCAAACTTGAAGCGGGCTCGTCAAGAACAAGTTTATCGCTAACACATAAAGCCCTTGCCAGCAATGCACGCTGCTGCTCTCCACCGGAAAGCTCGCCAAACCGCCGTTTTGCCAAGTGCTCAATGCCCAGCAATGCCATTTTTTCAAGTGCGGCATTTTTGTCATTTTTGTTGAAGAACGGGTTTATTCCCTTTTTGAATAAAAGCCCGGACATCACAACTTCGCTGACAGACGCAGGAAAATATTTGTGAACAGGAGTTTTTTGCGCCAAGTAACCAAAGTTGCGCAATGCGACAACCATTTCGCCGCCACAAGGTTTTTTCAGGCCCAAAATTCCTTTAAGCAACGTGCTTTTGCCGCTGCCGTTTGCTCCTGTTATTCCGAAAAAGTCGCCCTCTTTTATGGTGAAATTCAAGTTTTGCAGAATAATTTTGCCATCGTAGGCAAAAGATAAATTGCTCGCTTTTAGCATTTAGCGTTCGCCTCTGTTTTTTGCGGCAATTTCTTTGTAGCGATTGTGCTCCTCAAGAGTTTTGCCGAAAAAATGCTCCTTTGAGCCATCGTCTTTTGCTACAAAATAAAGATACCCTGTATTTTGAGGAGAGAGCACAGCTTCTATTGCCAAGCGGCCGGGATTTGAAATAGGCCCGGGCATAAGCCCCGCGAATTTGCGTGTGTTGTATGGGCTGTCGCTTGCGAGCTGGCTTTTGTAGATTGGGCCTGTGAGATTGCGGAATATAAAGCGCACTGTTGGATCTGCACCCAAAGGCATGCCTGTTCTAAAGCGGTTCATAAATACGCCTGCAACAAGATCACGTTCTTGCGGAAGGCCAGTTTCTTCTTCTACCACGCTTGCCATTGTCAAAACTCTGTGCCAGTTGCCAAGCTCCAGCCAAACAGGGCTGTTCTGTATTAGCAGTTCATCTCGGAGCTTTAAGTTTGCTCGCACCAACACTTTTATCGCAGCTCTTTCATCTGTGCCATAAGGGAAGTCATAAGTATCCGGCAACAGATAGCCTTCCAAGTCTTTCGCTTTTACACCCAGCGAATCCACAAGTTCCTTATCTCGCATTAAATTATCCAGTTTTGCGCTATCCAGTTTGAGCTGTGAGTTCGCAAGTATACCGGCTACTTCCCAGGTTGCTCTGCCTTCCGGTATTGTCACTCTAACGGTAGCTGTTTTGCCGGAGCTGAGCAGTGCGGCTATTTCTTCAAAGCTCTGCCCTGTTGGGATCACATACCATCCGGTTTTAAAGCTGGTTTTGCCGGAATTAAAGGTACACCACCATTTAAAAGACCTAGCACTTTCTATAACCTCGGCTTTTTGCAAAAGCCTGGCTATTTGCCCAGCGCCATACCCTTTGGGGATTTCCAAAAGTATCGGTTCTTTCAAAGGCGAAGGCTGTTGCCACTGTTTGTAAATATACAACATGGTACCAAGTCCCAAGCCAATAACTCCAAAAAGCAATGCCAAACAGACAGCACGAACAATTTTCATATCGCAAATTTAGTAAATTACAAACCATGCAACCACAAGAACTCTACAATAAACTGCGCTCTGTTCAAAATGGAACCGTGCTCTGCCAATATTCAATGGAAAATTGCGAAAAACTCACCGCTTTGATAAATGAGATCAATGAATTGAAAAAAGAGAAGAATGCCGCAATTCTCGCTCACAGCTACGTTGCGCCGGAAATCACATTCGGAGTTGCGGATTACAGCGGAGACTCTTACCAACTCAGCAAAAACGCAATGGAAACCTCTGCGCAAACCATAATTTTCGCAGCAGTTGAATTCATGGGAGAAACAGCAAAAATTTTAAACCCGGATAAAAGAGTTCTTATACCGGGCTCAAACCCCGGATGCAGCCTTGCCGAGAGCATAACCGGCGAACAGGTGAAAAAACTCAGAGAACAATATAAAGAACACACATTCGTATGCTACATAAACACAACGGCAGATGTAAAAGCGCAGTGCGATGTTTGCGTTACAAGCTCAAATGTGTTAAACATAATGAGTAACATTCCAAATGATAAAATCGTATTTTTGCCGGATAAGCTTATGGGGGAAAATCTGAAAAATGATCTTAAAAAAGCGGGCAAGAAAAAAGAACTCGTGCTGCACACCGGCACCTGCTATGTTCATGAGCAATACGATCCAGATCTTGTAAAATATTTCAGAATTCAAAACGAAGGGCTCCGTATTGTGAGCCACCCGGAATGCCACCCTGGTGTTGCCATGCTGAGCGACTTTGTTGGAAGCACAGGCCAAATGCTGGACTACATTCGCAAGCTCCCGGAAGAAAATCCCATTTTGCTTTTAACCGAATGCGGCCTGAACGCCAGGCTTCAAAGCGAACTCCCCAACCGCCGCTTTATAGGCAGTTGCAGTCTTTGCAAATATATGAAGAGCAACAGTTTGGAGAACATTTTGCAAACGCTAAAAGAGCCGCACAAAGCGAAGGAAATCAAATTAGACCCCTTCGTTTTGAACGCCGCAAAGCGTTGCATTGACAATATGTTTAAGCTTGCGGTTTAGAGTTAATTTTAGCTTGAAGCTCGGTAATTTTACCCTCAACGGTTTTTAAGCCGCTTTTGACTTTTTCCAAAGTCTCTTCGTTGATGTTATTTTCAAGAGTTTGCAAGCCGCTTTTGACTTTTTCCAAAGCAAAATCCGCTTTCTCGGCAACTTTTTTCTTGAACTTTGTTGAATTGCAACCGCAGTCACAATCCGGGTCGCAATCACATTCATCGCCACAGCCGCAACTACAGTCACAAATTTTATCACGATTCTTGTAAACGTGAAAACCAACCGCTGCCGCAGCAGCACCAATTACAAAAGGCACAAAAAAAGCCATAAGAACCTCATCGTTAAAATGTACACCTGTAATATAGAAAAATTTACCTCAAAGTAATAACCAGCACCAGCACTGCAGTTATGGCTGTTGCTATGGAGCCTATAGCAGAGACTATATCTGTCCACTTGGTAGACTCAGGAGTAGGCATGTAAGCTACATATATCTCAGAACCCGGATCCGGATCTGCCTTAGCTCTATCCGACTTTATTTTTTGGCCGTTCGCATAAGTTAGAACAATACGCTCTTTATCACCGTTTATTGTCAAGCCGCCGGCTGCGCTCAGGTAATCATCTATATCCCAGCCTTGACGCCAAAGAATATGGCCGGGGCTGGTGACCTCGCCTGTGATATTAACAGTAAGCATTTCAAAAGGAATATGAATGGAATCATTTGCTTGAAGCATTATATCCTTATCTTTGCCGCTTAAAACTCTTTCAAAATCAAAACCTATGCGATAGCTTTTATGTTTTTCAGTGGTATCGTCCGGCATTCCGAACATATTGCCCATGAACATGTTATTGCCCATAAAAGTTTCGTCTCTCACTATAGTTTTATCATCACCGGAGCTCTCTCTGCGGAAAAGCTTACCGCCTTTTACATAAGCCATATCATCGAGTTTTGCAATTCGCTGCATAAACTCCTTAAACGTTTCTCCACGATACGCAAGCGAATAAGAGCCGGGATTCTTGAATGCGCCGGTTAAAGATACTATTTCCTGTTCGTAAAAAGAATCATCAATCAATACAACCACCCTGTCGCCTGGTTCCAGAATTAAATTCTTATTGTGCTCTACGGATAACCCCTTCTTTAAAGGTACTATTAACTTTTGTACAGCCGCTCTTCCAGGTATAATCCTCTCTATCAAAATTTCTGTTTTTGAAGCATTGCTCAAAAATCCGCCACACAAAACTATTAAATCAATGGCATTTATGCCATCTTGCCATTCAAAATCTTGTGGTGATTTTACATAACCGGCAATGCTGACGGTTCTCCAGTTTTTTAGAATTCTGGAATCCAAAACCACAATTTTGTCATTTGGCATGAGTTTTAAACCGAGAGTATTGTTAAAATCATCGTCAAGATAAGAAAAAGAGGAATCCGCATTCAAGCGCTGCACTATGGCCCTATTGAGAAACGCCTCCGGAGATAAGCCGCCGGCGAGTTCCACAGCTTCTTTAACTCCCATATCACTTTCCCATGTGTAAAATCCCGGATAATAAACAGAGCCTACTACCTCAATTGCGTTCTTGTTAAGGAGAGTGCTCGCAAAAACAAAAACGCTATCACCGTTTTGCATTTTAAAGGTTTTGGAGCCATCCATGAATTCTCTAGCCAATCCCGGAGAAAAAAACTCCGGCGCTCCAACTTCGTTTATGCGCTTTACGCTTACCGTGTGAGCGCTGGTCGGGAGCAAGCCTCCGGCAAAAGACAGCAAATCCTTGAGCGTTTCGTTCGCTTTAAGTTCATAAATAGCCGGTAACCCTAGTGCTCCCGTGGCTTTTACAAGCGATTCTACCGGCGGAAGAAAAACCAGATCTCCGTCTCGCAACAGGCCTTCGCCTATTTTTTTGCCTTTTAAGAGAAAATCGTATAAATCAACTTTGGCAGAATCTCCGTTTGCTCTGCGTATAACTATATTTCTAACCGAGCCTATATCACTGGGTCCACCTGCTCTGTAAAGAGCTAAAAATACATTGGCGTTGCCCGGCAAATCATAACCGCCGGGGCGTTCAACGCCACCCATTACGAATATTTTTGTAGGTGAGAGCTGCATGGTGCGGAGGTTAACGGAAATTCTGCCTTGAACTATGCCAGAATATACAGATTGCAATCTCTTAGTGATCAGTTTTTCCGCTGCTCCCAAAGTTAAATTGCTCACATTCACAAGCCCTACCCCTTCAACAAATACATTTCCCTGATTATTCACAGACAGAGGCAGTTGGCGTTCAACTGCACCCCAAAGAGAAAGTTCCAAGTTATCACCGGCTTTTAAAGGATAATCCGCAGGAACCATGCCCTGAAGTTCATAAAATGCAGTGGGCAAGCTTTGAGAAAATATCATCTTCTCATAGCGCTTAAGGGTGGAATCTTTAAGAAGAGCAGAAAGCGAGTCTTCTAACATGAACATTGTGGTGTCTGTAAACTCGAAGCCTGGAAAAGATTGGAAACCCTGATTTCTGTTGGGCATTTGCAAAATATTATCTCTTGACAGCATATCACGTGCGGTAGAAAGTTCCGCCGCAGACATGCCTCTTTGATTCTGCATTTGATATAGCATCGGATTTTGCATTTGATTCTGCATTTGATATTGCGGCTGCATTTGATTTTGCATTTGCTGCATCTGTTGCATTTGCTGCATTTGCGCCATCTGCGCAGGAGTAAGAGCCATGCCTTGAGAGAAAGCGATGCTCGTTAAAAACAAAATTATTATAAGCAGGCGTTTATTCATCTTCATTATATTCTAAAATTGTGTCTATATATTCATCCGTCTGATCGTTTTTGGAATCAAAATATTCTATAAGTATTTTGGCGTGCTCTTCTTTGAATATGGTACGGAGAGGCCGTGCGGCACGCCCCGCATAACCCCATTCGTGCAGAATTTCGTCTGTCAATACATAAGCGTCTTCAAAAGAGACAAAGCGCATCAAACCCCAAGCAGCCATGCAAACATCAAGGTTCAAAAAAGTCGGATTAAAATCGTTCAGGTACCTTTGCAGGAACAGCCCTCGTACATCCTTGATTTTGTCCATTCGCATATAGCCTATTATCAAATATCTGTTTTTATAATCTGCGTTTGAGCCTTCATAGCGTGTTCCGAAAAAGAGATAGCGCACTTTGCTTTTTATGGCTTTATTTATGTCTTTGGTATTGGTATAAGCGAAAAGGCCAACAGTGCCGGTTTCGTAATTAGGATCTAAAAATTCTCCATTTCCGTTTTCATTCAATTGGTCGCGAACCGGGACTATGCAATTATGGCTTGTTTCCGTATAAATGATAGCCCCCCCGAGCTTTCCTCGGTAATCTTGCCAACCATCAAAGTTAATTTGGGTGCGAATAGTCATTATCAGAATATAGAAAAACTTTTTCTGCTCTAACGGGTTTTTCCCAGAAAAAATCAGCGCCTTTTTCAAAGAAATCGGGTGAATCTGTGGTTAAAAAGCGAATCTCGCCGTTTTTTGCGGTGTTTTTGCTTATTCTGCTGTCTATCTCCGGGTGATTTAAAAGGTATTCACTGGTTTTTTGAGCTATTATGCCGGCTTGAGAAACTATTTTAATATTTTTCGGCAGCACTTTCTCAAAAATACCCTGTATCAGGGGGTAGTGAGTGCAGGCCAGTATCAGAGTGTCTATATGAGGGTCTCTTGCTAAAATTTTTTGTGTATATTCTTTAATGAACATCTCTGTGGCAGCGTGGTTTATTAAACCTTTTTCCACCAGAGGTACAAGCATTGGGCAAGGTTCCTGCTCCACATGCAGGCTAGGCCAGAATTTCGCTATTTCCATTAAATAGCTTTGTGAGGCTATTGTTCCTTCCGTGCCTAAAATCCCGATGTGTCCGGTTTTTGTCAGGTTCCCGGCTTCTTCTGCCATTGGGCGTATTATGCCCAGCACTCTATTCTTTGGAGCCACGGTATGAAGGTCTTTTTGCTGAATTGTGCGCAACGCTTTTGCAGAAGCTGTGTTGCAAGCCAGAATTACAAGCGGGCAATTTAGCGAGAACAGGTAGCGCACGGCTTCCAGCGTGTAGCTGTATATGCTTTCAAAGCTGCGGCTTCCGTATGGGGCACGTGCATTGTCGCCAAGATATGTGAAATTATAGCCGGGCAATTTTTTTGCTAGTTCTTTGAGAACAGTCAAGCCGCCAAAGCCGGAGTCAAAGATACCCAGCATTATTTTCCTCTCATGCTATACGGGTGCCCTGTTGTTAGGTGATATGCAAAGCGTTCTCTTGCTTTTTCCAAAAAATCTATATACGCATCGCTTTTATAATCAGGATACGTCCAGTCAAACGGGTGAAAATGCCCGTTTTCAAAGTAGAGCGTGACTTCTGCAAAAATTCCTCGCCCCAAATAAACCCGATGTCTTTGGTCTTTGGTTGTCGCTAAAAAAAATTGGCCCAGAGTCATGTAACCAGGGTCTAAGTTAACTTTCCTGTTCCAAGCATTTTCCATTTCATTGGTTTCCATTTTTATCTCAGCAATGGCTTCACGATCGATTCTGTTTTCAAAAGACAAGAAAGAGCGCAGAGGTTTATCACCGAGTTCGTCTTTGTAATAATCTGTGTAAGTAAAAGGTATGGGTTGCATTTCTAGGTCTAGCGGACCAAAGCGTTCTATAAGTTTTTGTTTTGCATCGACTGCAAATTGTTCGTTTGCAGAGAGAATGCCAACGATAAGTCTTACCGATTCAAGTTGTTTTGGAATGCCCATGCGCTTGAAAGTAGAAAAATTATTTTCTACTTTCAAACACGAGGGAATATATGACCGCTCAACAGCCATCTTTTGAAGCACTGAACAAAAAACTCACAGTAAGACAACTGCCGCCGGAAGAAAGCAGACCCGGAATATTGAATATTTGCCCGCCAAGCGGACCGGCAAACTTTAAAATAAAAAGCCCATACTCCGCCACAGGCGATCAACCGGAAGCTATAAAACAATTAACCGAAGCTTTTAAAAAAAATGAAAAATTCCAAGTGCTACTCGGCGTAACAGGAAGCGGAAAAACCTTCACAATGGCAAACGTTATAAAAAATCTCGGGAAACCTACGCTGATTCTAACTCATAACAAAACACTCGCCGCACAACTCTACCAGGAGTTTAAAGCTTTTTTCCCGGAAAACGCAGTTGAATACTTTGTTAGCTACTACGATTACTATCAACCGGAAGCATACATTGTAACTCGAGATCTCTTTATAGACAAAGACGCTGCGGTAAATGACGAAATAGACAAACTGCGGCTAAGAGCTACAAAAAATCTATTGACAAGAAGAGACACAATAATAGTAGCATCCGTGAGCTGCATATACGGGCTCGGAAGCCCGGCAGAATATTTTGAGCTGATGGTACGCCTGAAAACCGGAGAAGAGCGGGAACGTGACAATATTTTGCGAGAACTTGTTGCAATTCAATATGAACGCAACGACTTTGCTCTGGAACGTGGAACATTCAGAGTGCGGGGAGACAGAATAGATATTTATCCCAGCTATGATGATATTGGGCTACGCATTGAACTTTACGGAGATACAATAGAAAAACTCTCATGGTTTAATGTGGTTTCTGGCGAAACTATAAAAAGCACCAAAGAAATCATAATTGCTCCTGCCAAGCATTTTGTGACAAGAGAAGAGAGCAGAGAGAGGATAATAGGCCAAATACAGCGAGATCTGAGCAGAAGGCTGTTTGAACTGCAAGAAGAAGGAAAAGCGCTGGAAGCCGCAAGATTAAACACACGTGTTCGCTACGACTTGGAGCTGATCAGAGAAACGGGAATTTGCTCCGGCATTGAAAACTACTCACGCATAATTGAAAACCGAATGCCCGGCACACGGCCATACACGCTTTTGGATTATTTTGGCAAAGACTGGCTGCTGATCGTAGATGAATCGCATGCAAGCATACCTCAGGTAAACGGCATGTGCGAAGGCGATAAATCACGCAAAACAACACTTGTTGAATACGGCTGGCGCTTGCCGTGCGCACTTGACAACCGCCCTATGAACTTTACGGAATTTGAATATGAGTTTCCGGCCAACGTGCTTTTTGTGAGCGCAACGCCGGCAGAATACGAACTCAAAAAAACAGGCGGGCAAATAGTTGAACAGATAAACAGGCCCACTGGACTGCTGGACCCGGAAATTAATATCAAACCCATAGAGGGGCAAATGCGGGATTTGCTCAACCGAATAAACGAAACAATAACCGACGGGAACAGAGTTTTAGTCACAACGCTCACAAAAAAAATGGCGCAGGATTTAACGGACTATATGCTGGAAAAAAACATCAAAGCCAGGTATTTGCACAGCGATATTAAAACCCTTGACAGGCATGGAATTATACGTGAGCTTAGAATGGGAAAGTTCGATGTTCTTGTTGGGATAAATCTTTTGCGTGAAGGCTTGGATATTCCCGAAGTAGCTCTTGTTGCGATTCTGGATGCGGACAAAGAAGGTTTTTTGAGGAATTACAAAAGCTTGATTCAAACAATGGGCCGTGCAAGCCGGAATGTAAAAGGCAAAGTTGTTCTCTATGCGGACAAGATAACGGATTCCATGAAAAAAGCGATTAATGAAACGAGACGCCGCAGAGAAAAGCAAATTGATTTTAACCGCAAGCACAATATTACACCGAAGACCGTTCAGAGAAAATTGGAAGAACTGCTGGAAATTCAGGATCCGCTTGATGAGGTTAGAGGAAAGAAGAAGGAAAAGGGAGCTCGTGGCACGGAACAGGTAACAAGAAAAGATCAACGCTCTGCTAAAGAATTGGAAATAGCCATGAAGGAAGCCGCCGCACGGCTAGATTTTGAAGAAGCGGCACGGTTAAGGGATTTGCTGGCTAGCTACCCAAAAAGTATATTGTAATCTTCTATTTTATGCACTAAACCGATAGCAATAGCTTCTTCCGCATTTATAATGCACGGATGCGACATTCTTTTTTTCCAAGCAGAAACAAGATCTCCTTTTATGTTTTGCGATAAACACTCCGCTACTTTTTCGGTATCATTTTCTATTTCATTTAAAATTAGCTTTAAACTTTCTACCGTATGTAGACCATCGACCTTTTTTTCAACAGGATGCACCGCAAAAGTCGCATTTACGGAGCAAACTCTCTCTGTTCCTGCGGAGAATACCATGATAGCGGCAGAATCTACATTACCGACATTATAAGTTTTAATCTCACATTTAAGCGATTTTAAAACATTCGTTAATGCTAACGCTACCGGGACCGAACCACCGGAAGATTGAATTGCCAAATGAATACGATTGCAAGCATCCGGAACTTTTTCCCGAATTGTTTGAATCAATTTTTCGACATTCTCAGAATCTATCGGACCTATGAATTCGATATTAACTTCAGTCATTTGCTATTTCCTCTCGTATAAGGCCTATTGCTAGCTTTGATCGCATTATGTTATCATCTCCTTTAACTTCCGTTATCGCATTTTTTCCAAAAACAAATACACGATCTGCTTCATCTATTGAAGAATGATCGTGAGTAATTGATATTATTGCGCATTCTTTTCGGATATGCCTTAAAATAGAAAATACCGCTTCTTTTGCTACAATATCCAGATTGTTTGTGATCTCATCTATAAGAAGAACATCCGGTTTGCGAATCAGAGCTCGCGCAATTCCAAGAACTTGCAATTCTCCTCCAGAAAGCTGTCCCGGCATAATGGCTTTGCGTAGCCCCATAGAAGGATCGTCTATCAATCGCTCAAGACTGAATTTATGTATCATAGATTCTACTTCTTCATAGCATATAGATTCATCCCTTAACCGTATATTTTCAAAGATCGAATCATTATAGACAACAATATTTTGCGGAATCAGAGAAATCACACCGGTATTTTTACAAATTGAGCCTTTATTCGGCTCATAATCTCCAACCAACAGCTTGACAAGCGTGCTCTTTCCGCTGCCATTGCGGCCAAGAAAGCAAATATGCTCTCCCTTATAAAACTTAGCTGAAAAATCGGATATTATAGGAGCCGAAGCTGTAGGGTATTTAAATGAAATCATATTAATATCAAATATAAGATTTTGAGATACTACATTGGCTTTAGCAACGGTTTCAGATTTTGTTTCCTTTCTTTGTTTGACTCTCCCCTGATATATTGTTTCATTAATGGATTTTGCATATTCAAGCCCTATTGTCATTTGCGGGAAAATAAGTATCAACTGGGATAAGCTTCCCAGCACCTGAGATACGAGCATATTATACGCAACAACATCACCTATTGTGATTTGCTTATTCAGAAACAGCACAATGCAAATAACAAGAACAAGTCCTCTAATTGCCCAAATCTCTACTTTCAGAAAAAGGTTTAGGCGATTAAGGTCCACTTGATGAGAGTGCCGATTTTCTTCCGTCTTTTTTATAGATTTGTCAAATAATTTAACAAACAGATGCCTGACATTAAATAACGTTGTAGTTGACTGCATTTCCAGCAGATTCATAACAGTTTCGGTTTCTTTATAATAGCTTTCCCGGATTTTTTTTGCGCCAAACCCAATTCTTTCATGAAAAAGTTTTGGAATTATAAGCATTAGTAGTAAAGCTCCAAAAAAGATCAGAGCCAATACAGGCGTACGATATATAATTATGATCGTTGTTCCAACAAAAGATATTATAAAGCCTAGGCCTATATCAAAAATCATTCTGCTTACGCCGGAAATCATGGGAACGTCACGCTCTATTTTCTGCATCCAGTTTGATGGAGAAAGTGCGTCTCTTTTGAGTCTTGATATGTTTTGAATACTTTCCCAAACCAGTTGCTTCAAGTTCCGCTCCTGATGCAAAAAAGCCTTGGAAAACAGATTTTCCTGTACCCAAAAAGCGAACTCCGTCATTAGCTCAAAAGCTAGAATAAACCCAACAAGTACAAATAAGCCCTGACTGACGTCATCGCTCGTAAAAGAAGTAATTAAATATCCAAAAAGAAGCGGATTTACAAGAGTCATCCCCTTGCTTAGAACCGAAATTAGCACTAAAAAAAATTTATATGGCACAGCTTTAATAATCCATTTTGCCATAATGCTTATTCTGATTATCTTTTTTCTGTATTTCATACGGCAAAAGACTCTATATTTTCTAAAACTTTATATGCTTTTTCTGCGCAATGCATATCATCTCTTGGCACAATTTCTTTATTCGCTATTTTTCGCTCAATTTGTTTTAAATAAAACAATGCGCACGCTCTTGATTTTGCCTTAATTGCATTGCAAATAGTTTGCGCTGCCGCAGATTGATGTATTGAACCGAACATTTTATAATTCATGCCAACACAGGTTTTGCAGTTTTTTTGTATTGGGCATTCCACACACTTGGGATCTTGGGAAATTGTTTTTTCAGAACGGAAATGCTCCCAAGCATAGCGAGCTTTTTCATAGCCCAAAACAGGTGTGGAGAATAAATGGCAAATGCACGGAGAACCATCCGTATCAAAAGAGATAATATTATTGGCTTCACCGCAAAAAGGAGTTTCTGTCACCAAGTATTTAGGGTAAAAATCAGCGACTCGGTGAGAAAATAATTCGCATTCAACTGCTTCTTCCAGAGAGTTTATGTAATCCGGTATTAACTCAATCAATTCCCGCTCAAGAATTCCAGAGGCCTCTTTGGTCCATTTAAACCCTTCTCCAATAACAACCTGAAAAGAAATGGATTTTGCGTTCATTTCACGAACCGTTTTGGATAGCAAATGGACGGTATCCTTGAAAAGAACAATTTTTACCCTTTGTTTTGGCCAATTTTCCGAAAAGAACATCCAATCTATTGCTTTATCTGTTCTGTTTTCAAAGTTCATGGCGGATAATCCGTCCATGCTCAAGCCAACATCTATTTTTTCCCTGTTCGCTTTGAACCATTCCTTTATTGCCGGAGTAAGCAAGGTTCCATTGGTTCTAACCGTCAATTCCAAGCTAAAAGGCAGTTTTAAAGTCCAAATCCATTCAGATACCAATTGAATTAGTTCAAAATTCAATAAAGGCTCCCCACCCATAAAGGCAACCTCAACGCTTTCCGCCAAATTTCGTTTCTCTATTTCACGGAATTCTTTTTCCAACACCGCTTTTGCCGTGGCACTATCCATATTTCCATGCAGTTTATTCGATTGATAACAATATTTGCAGTTTAAATTGCAATTTTGCGATATCATCAATATAATCTGACGCCGTAGCGGACGCTGCGTATTCACTTTGGCTTTATTCAAAATGCTAACCACGTTATTAATACCACATATTTACAATTCGCATTAGCGCCTGCTTCGGTTCCAGCACATGCCGGAACTGCCATCACAGTAGCTTGAGCAACCGCTAGTACAACTTCCATTGCAATAAGCGTAACAACTGCCGGAGCAATTGGTGCTTTCTGCAAAAGTTTCCGCTATCGTTCCATGCTGACGCTCGTAATTATCAAGCATCGCACGAAGTGCCTTCAACTCTTGGGACTCTACGTTCATTTTCTTACCTCCTTCCTATTCCAGAGAAACCCGTTTGTATGGAGCAACGCTGTTTCGGCTGATTGACGAGAGAAAAGGATATGATTCAAGGGCAATTTTCCCATGCACAGCCTCTTCCTCGGTTAGGGTTTGACATTTTGTGGTTAGCATCTTAATCTGAAATTCACAAGAAACAATCGCTTCTGCAAGAACCATCCTGCACCAATTAAAATCTCGCTTTGAGACATCGCCTCTGTATCTGTAATTGAATCCCATGCAGGTTGGGCAGTAGTCTTTGAGGAAACATTCCTTGCAACGAGGATCTTCTGCAACGGTTTCACAAGACCATTCTATATTTTCGTTTGTTATTGCGGCATCACCAAGGACAATTGGAGCAAACATGTGGCATCCGTAGTTTTTTCCGTCTACATCATATGTAACCATATGCACGCCGGTGCCACAAAATCTCTTTTGTACCGGAGCCGGCTTATGAACACCAACCAAAGGCCTTGTTAATAAATTAATCGGGGGAAGAGAATCTTCGCTAAAATATGTGTTAGAAAGCATTTTTAACTGAGATATGTATATTTCTGCATCCGCATCACTCCATTCTACTCCATGAGCGAGCGAAGCAGTCAACAGGAATCCCCTTTTTTGCGTTTCTATAATAGAACTTGCCAATAGCGGCAGGGATTCTTTGGATATTGTCAATTTAATGCCTTGTTTTGGCCATAATCTGTAGAAAAAATCATAATCTATAACGTTGGCTTTTTCACCTCTATTTATTTTTTGACTGTCCTTGCTGCCATCATAGCTCACACCCAACCAAATCATATCTTTATTTTTCTCAAACCATTCTTTTTTGGAATCGTCAAGCAAGGTTCCGTTTGTTGTTGCAAAACAAATAAATGGTATGTCAAAACTTTCGCCACGCAGCCATTCCACAACTTGCTTGATAAGCTCAAAGTTCATAAGCGGTTCTCCGCCCATAAAATCTATTTCAAGTTCGGTAAAGCGATCATCATTTTTTACAGTTTCAAATTCTTTTCTGATTATTGATTTTGCTAAATCGAAAGGCATTTTTTTATTGCTTTTGTGAGATTCATAACAATAAGTACAATTCAAATTGCAGGCATGAGTGACCATAAGCATGCAGGTTCTGCGTGTAATGCTTTCGCGAACTCTTTCAAATATAGAACTCATAAATCTCCTTTTAATCTCCAAATCTAAACATATATAACATCGGCGGAAATATAGATTTTTTTTTAGAGCCGAGCTTAGGGTGGAGGCTATTTTGGTATCAGTTTCCCATCTTCCTCCCTTAGCCTGTTTGCGGCGTCTTGGAAGATTCCTGTCACTTTTGAGCGAATTTGCCAGTTTTCGAGTTTCGAGTCCGAGATAAAACCTATGCCCTGCAAAACATCGCCGGTTTCACCCACAACACGCACAGGACCATCCGTGCGAATTTTATCATCTCTTTTTAGCCACAAAAGAGAATCTGCCCTGACTGCAGCACCCTTTGGCGAAAGCGCATAAACCCTGCCGTAAGCCCTTACAAATGTCATGCGCATATTCAAATTGCCCGAATCTGCACGCAAAAACGCAGCTTTATTTCCAAGCGAATCGTAAATATCCGCAAAAATAGGTTTCACAAAAATGCTGTCCGAACCACCCCATCTCTCCAAATACGCCGTTTTAACCTTCCATGAAATATTTGGCCCTTCATATAATTCCAAAACCGTTGTATCAGAAAATAGCATAACGGGATGCTCCTTAGGCTCCCAAACAACATCTTCATTCTGCATTTTGGTGCAGCTCAGCAATAATATCAAAATACAGCTAAAAAATATCCACATTTAAGTCCAGCCCACGCCTTTTTATTTTTTCCATCAACTTTTCCGCATCTTCGGAAAGTTTTTTCATTTGAATTCTCAATTCCCCATTATGCTTTTCATCCAGAGCAAGTGATATGGTATTGTTTCCGCTCTCCAGCTTTTCCGCTATTGCGCTAATATTTTTTTTAAGATATTCCAGAGATTTTTCCAGCTTTGCAAAATTCTTTTCAAAATCATCAATATTTTTTACTATGCCGTCAAAATCCGAATTCATACCCTCTATAATCGCAGCAACCTGATCCTTAGCCATTACCAAAGAATCCACCGAAGACAAAGCCTTCTTTTCTGCTGAGTTCACAATTCCAAAAATTCTGTTGCCTAGCTGCGTAGCTTTTTTCCCAATCCTTTTATAATCTTCCATTCTCTTATCAGAAAATAAAGTATCTGCCGTTTTTGCCAAAATACCGGCTATAGCATTTGTCTCATCCAAAATATCCACAACAAGATTGCCTATGTCCGTGCTTCCTATATCAAAATAACCTTTTATTCGTGCTCCGGGCGAATGATAATCCCTTGAATTCCCCAGCAATATTTCTATCACACGCTCGCCCATCAACCCGGCATTTGCTATGCGAAATTTAGAATCCTTCGGTATACTAACACCTTCCAGCACGGCTATATCAACCCACACGCAGGAATCAGTCAAACTAAAATCCTTCACATAACCTTTGAGCATTCCGCTCACATTAACCTGATCGCCAACCTGCAAATTGCCGATTTCTTCGAAAGACACTTTATAAATATGCCGTGAATGCCAAGGACTGTTCGGGTGCAAAAAAAACCATAAGCCAAACAGGGAAAGCACTCCAAAAAAGACAATTGTGTAAAACAACACAGGGCTTTTTTTGCTCTTTTTCTGTATTCTAGCCGGGCTCATGCTTTCTTTCCCAAGTTTTGTTTCCCATTTTCTGCTTGATTTGGAAAAGCAAGAAATCATTTATATTTTTGGAACTGTTCACGCCTTCTCTCTTGAGCAAATGATCCATAGCCACAACTTCTGATATAACCGCTATGTTTTTGCCGGGCAAAACCGGAATCACAATGTGCGGAACATCCAAGCCCAGAATTTTGTTTGTAACGGTATCTAGCCCCGTGCGATTGTAGCGTTCCGTGGAATCCCACTTTTGAAGTTCCAAAACTATGTCTAAACGTTTCTCGTTTCTCACCGCTTTCACTCCGAACATGGATCGCACATCTATAATGCCGATTCCCCTTATCTCAATATAGTGGTTAAAGCCTTCCTTGCCAGCCCCGAAAATAAAATCTCCGACACGCCTCAAATCTATTGCATCATCTGAAACAAGGCAGTGCCCACGCTCAACCAAATCCATAATACATTCGGATTTTCCAACGCCGGATTCCCCAATGAACAAAGTGCCGACTCCGTAAATATCTATCATGCTACCGTGCAAAAAAATTCTGCGGGCGAAATAATTTTCCAAATTTCTTTGCAAAGGCCTTGCAAAATCCACTGTGGGCAATTTTGTAACCACAAGAGGAGAACCTACAATATCGCACATCTCCACAAACTCTTTGTGAGGCTCCAGCCCATGCGTTAAAATCCATAGCGGTGACTTGTATTTTACAAGCCTTGAAAATATCTCCGTTCTCTTATCTTCGCCGCTAGACTCCAGATAATTCCATTCCGTATGCCCTAAAAGCTGTATGTGCTCGCTGGCATAATCTCCGAAAAAACCCGAGAGAGCAAGGCCGGGCCTGTGCAAATCAACGCTTGTTATTTCAGAATCCGGAGCATTATTTTTCAAAGACAGTTTAAGTTCCACGCCATATAGCCTCAGCAACTCGCTTACGCTGAGAGGCTCATGCAGTTTCTCCGAAATCTGCGACAAATCTCTATAGTTCATTTTGCAGCCCCCTCTGCCTTTTGGAATGGTTCTGCCAGTCCGAGTTCTCTGAAAACAGCAGCGCTCCTTGCGGCGTAATCCTTATTGCCTGTGATCTCAGCAAGCCTGAGTAAAATTATGCCTGAAATGAAAAATTGCTTTTTATCCGTAGAAAGCTTCAATGCATTCTCGTAGAGTTCTTTTGGATTGCCACCGTTTAAATCAGCAACCCGAGCATTGTAAAAAGCGAGCTGCCCGGGAGATTCTTTTTTATTTATTTTTTTCAAATAGGCATCGGCTTCGCCGCTGTTCCTGCTGCCGGCTGCGGCTATTGCCGCCTCACCGCAAAAAGTTGCAGATGGTTTTTTTGACGAATGTTTGCCGGATATTTCAAAGGCTTCTCTGTACTTGCCCTGCAAATTGTAAAACTCCATATAAGCTCTGTAAAAACTTTCTTTGCTTTTTTCATCTAAAACATTGACTCGCACCATATTTAAAAGGCTTTTCGCATCTTCATATTGCATGGCGTGGCTGGCAAGTATTGCCATGGAGATTAAAATTCTTCCCTCCGCTACAAGGTCTGCTTCTTTGCGAGCTTCTTTAAGAGCAAGCGAATATTGATTGTAAGCCGCCTCGTAGCGGCCCTGCTCAAAGTATTTTTTTGCTTGGGCAGCAATGCCACCGGAAGCCGCAAAAACATTGGCCGCCAAGGTTAGAATTAAAAATATTCTCACCATGCGTCCTCCAAAAGCGGAATTGTGTCTTTCTTTGGAATTTTGCCACGTATAAACCAGAATTTTGAAACTCCGCCCACAAGGTCATCGGTTTTGTTAATAGCCTGCGAACCGTCCGTTAAAAGATTGCCCACAGAGCCAACCACCGGAGCCAAATCATCAACCAGCCCGCTTACATTGCGCAAAGTGCTGTCCAGCGAATTCATCATAACACCGGCCTTTCCCATCACGCCCATAATATTTGTGGAAAGAGTATCCGCAAAGGCCATGGCTTTTGGCACTCCGCTGCTCATGGTTTTCACCATGCCATCAACATCGTCAACAACTCCGCCCACATCTTTGAGCAAGCCGTTTATATTTCGCACAGCAAAATCAAGTTGGTCATATAAAATTCTGGATCCGAGCAACATGCCTATTGTAGCGCTGGTATCCATTGCCAGTTTCAAAAGAGAATCTCCGACTATAATTAGAGCGCTTATGCTGGCGATAAGTTCATTGGCTGTTTTCAAGACGGTTTCAATATCCTGCGCTGTGCCGGCTTTCAAAATATCTCCGTGCTCTAAAATTTTATCTCCTCTTTGCGAAATATCAATATTTAAGACTCGCTCGGAAATTATGTTCTGATCACGAGTGGCAAACACTATGGATTTATTGGTAATCCATTTTTTATAAACGGTATCTATTGTGAGCTCAAGCCTTACTGCGCTTGCTGTGCCCTGCTCGGCAAGCGATATTTCTTTCACGGTTCCGACATTAACGCCGTTTATCTGCACTTTTGTGCCTTTGCCAAGCCCTTGGCCGGTAGCCAAGTCGCTGTAAAGCGTATATTCGTATTTCCACAGTATGCCCTCGGCTTCGAGTTTCAACACCAGCATTATCGCCCCGATGCATATTATTACGGCAAGAGCAGCCCCGACAAGCAAGCCGGAAAGCTCAGACCAATTTATATTGCGTAGGTTTTTGAACACAATCAGAGGAAAATAGAAATTTCTACATTCATTTTGTGCATTTAGCAAAACTAATAGCCTTTATAATTGCTCCGCAGAATAAGTTTGAAAGCTCCGTGTTAGTTAATAAATTCGGCACATTGGAGCATACAGGCGAATTTTTCCCTTTTTGCAAAACGGATTATTACAAAGCCGAGATGGGAGAGGATTTGCGCAGGGGGGTAGTTTCTTTTGAAGGTCTGGTGGAACCGGAAAATATCGGCGAATACAAGAATAAAGCCATTGATCTGGAAAACAGCCTGAAAAACGAACACGGAGGCCGTATTTTAAATATAGATATCGGTTATATGGATGTAGATAAAATTGTACTTCCATCAACAAAGCGTGGGCCGTTCAAGCTTTACGCCGGCGGCGGTATATGGCTGGATATGATTTTAACCTACGCAAAGGGAGATTTTAAACCCACAGAGTGGGCTTTTGCGGATTTCAAGGAAAACCCCTACAAGAGGGATTTGCTATTGATAAGGGAAAAATACAAGAGGACTTTGCATGGAAAAGCCTAAATTAAAACCCGGCAGGCAAAGCCTTGACATTTTGCTCCGGCGCCATGGCATTGAGCTGAAAAAAGAAACTCTGGACAAACTCTGGCTTTTTCACGGCTTGCTAAGGGAACACAACAAAGATCAAGATTTAACACGCTTAAACGCCTTTGAAACCATAGTGGAGCGCCATTACGCAGACTGCATAATAATAAACTCCTTTGTGAAAAAATGGCCTGGAAAAATGCTGGATATAGGCTCCGGCGCAGGTTTCCCGGGTATCCCCTTGAAGCTGGTGAATCCGCAAATAAACTTGATTTTATGCGAACCACGCCCGAACAGGGTGAATTTTCTGAGGATGGCAATAGAGAAACTGGGTTTGCAAGGCATAAGCGTTTTTGAGCACAAGGTGACAAGTGCTTCTATGAATGAGGAGGTTGAAGGCGTTATTTGCCGGGCCTTCGGCAGCATAGCGGAAACCCTGCCTCGGTTGGGCAATAGCCTTAAAAAAGGCGGAAAAGCCTATTTTATGAAGGGCCCTGCGGTTAAAGAAGAGTTGCAAAACTGGAAATCCGGCGAATACAAGATTGCAGAATCTCATTTTTACACAATACCCGGAAGCGTTCAGCACAGGTCGCTGATTGTTTTGGAGCGTATAAATTTCTAAATTCATCCCATGACTTTCATACTCATATTGATCTCTTTGGTCGGATTTGCTCTGTGCGGTTGGTTCTTTTTAAAAAATTTGAAAGCCATAGAAAAGAGAAATCGTGCGGAAAAGAGCAGCTGGAAGCAGTTTTTGAACTATCCGTTTACCGTTATATGGTATAGCTATCTGCTGATATTTTTTGTTTGCCTGACAGCGAACAATGTTTGGGGCAATACCTTTGTTTTTGAGCCTGTGGATTTGGGAGTTTTGCAACAGGGCATTAAAAAGAATGTTGAGATCAAGGGGAAAAATGTCTCTTCGCAAACCGTAGAAGTTGAGAGTGTTCATAACCTGATGACTGGTGGAGAGAATTTTGTTTATCCGCAAAGAATAACTCCGGGCCAGAATTTCAAGATCAATTTTACGCTGAATACCGCATATATGGAAGGTCCTTTTGAGCATAAGATTGTTCTGGTTGATACAAGCGGCAAGCCGTGGGTAGCTTTGGTACGAGGCTCGGTTGATAATCCCATTGTGTTCAGCGAGAGAATTTTGGACTTGGGTTTTTACAAAAAAGGCAATAAAAAAAACTGGACATTTTATGTTTGGAACCCCGAAAGCAAACCTTTAAAGTTCAAGCTCGCGCCCACATCGCAAAAAGAGTTCAAAGCCGAGTTTTCAAATGTTAAGCTGGATGTCAGAGATTTTGCAAACCTGAAAGAAGGCGGAACAACGTCGGCGATTAAGGTAAATTTATCGGTTACCGAGCTGGAAACCCCAAAGAACAATCAAAAAAGCATTCGCCGAATTGTCTCTTTTGCCTGCGAAAATTTCCCCAATGCAACGCCCGAGCTTTTGGTTACGGGTTATTGGGAGTAGCATTCATTTCCATAAGCTTAACAAAAGCCGTTTGCGGTTCAATTTTCTGTTTTGCCAAATCGTTTAAAATCGCTTCTATTTCATCAATTTTTCCGTAATTAAGCACTCTTGCCGTTTTAACTGCCAGCCCTTTTTGAAAGGCTTTGTAGTCGGGATTCAGGCTATCATCTATAATTTGCGCTATTGCCACGTCCAGAGGCATTGCTCTGAGTTCAAATGTTCTGTGAATTCCACGAATATGCGGCGGAGCGGTGGTATCGTTTTCAAAGGGCTTCATTATTTTTGCTGCGTAAGCATAATCTTTGCCAGGGCCGTTAGCAAATCTGAATGCTGCGCTTACAGCCAGCCTCCAGTCATCGGGATAGGTTTTTATTCCTCGGCGCAGGAGCGCATAATCTGTGGTATCTGGTTCATTGTTGGCAGTTATTGCCACGACGAATGCATAAGGAGTTTTGAACATGCTGTCCAACCTTGTTGAGGCGTCTGCCAGGTGCGAGAGCCATTTGAATGTTTTGCCGTCAAACATTGTTTCGCTGTATGCGATAATTCCGCTTATCCAGAAAAGGCTTGCAGCGGTGGAGTTGTGCCCTAAAGCCATCCATTTTACGGTTTCTGCTCTGGGTACAAAGGCTCCGGCTTCCTTGATTTCTGGCAATGGCGGAGATTTGGTAAAGCCGAAAATTGCGAAAGTCAATGCGATTGCGATTACCACAAAGAAAGCCGCAAATTTCTTTAAGCCCGTCATTAAAATCCTCTAAGCAATTCAAAATAAGGTGTTAAAACCGCACATCTGGCTACCGGAGCTTCTACAACCGCATTTCCTACAATTTGTTCTGGATTTCCATAAGCGAACCACTCCCCTTCATTTTTCCGGCATTCGTTAAGCCTAACTCTGTTTATAGCCAGGAACCGTCCTTTTCCGCCTTCCAGATCGCTGCTATATTTGAAGAAATGGCTTTTGCTGCTTTCACCATCTGCAGCAACTTTTCCGGGTGGAACATAGCCGATTTCCTTGAAGGAGCCAAGTTCTTCATTTTCAATGGCATAAGCAACCAGCAATTTATTCCATTGCCATGATTGCTGAAGTACTTCGGTAGCTTTAACCTTGGCATCTAAATCGAATAATTTATAAAACACAATAAAAGCCAAAGCCCCCATCAGCACTATGGCCACACTTAAATTCACAATTGTAATGCCCGCATTGGACCTGTTCATTTTATACCCACAGCACGATTCGAACGTGCGACCCACTGCTTAGAAGGCAGTTGCTCTATCCAACTGAGCTATGCGGGCTTGAAATTCGTTCAATTTCAAAGGGTAATGTAGTAAAATAAAAGGCAAAAAATTAGCTTACCATTAAAGTAATCTTCAAGGAGCTTGACATGAAGGCTCTTTATTAAAAAATTCTATATTTGCCTCCAATGGAAAAAATACCATTTCTATTATGAAGAATAGTTAAAGAGGGCAGTATGAAAATGGCAAAATCAATTCTCATGGCGGCTATATCCATAGCCTTGGTCTTCACATTATCCGGCTGCGCAAGCACAGGGGGAGCAAACCAAACTCCCGCCGAAAAAGCCTATGAAAAAGGAAATAAAGCTCATTCTAATTATAAATATGACAAAGCCATTGAATATTACTCCGAAGCAATACGGCTAGCCCCAGATGAGGCTCGCTTTTATGAAGCAAGGGGAAAAGTATATCTATATAATGATTTTAACAAAGCTTTTGCCGATTATACTAAAGCAATAGAGGTAGCCCCAGAGAATAAAAAACATGAATACTTTAGTTCTAGGGCGAATATATATAAAATGTCACATGACAAAGCAATTGACGATTATACGCAAGCGATACAATTGAAACCCGATTATTATAATTATTATAAATATAGGGCAGACGCTTATTACAAGAAAAAAGACTATGAAAATGCCATTGCTGATTACACTCATGTAATACAAACACGAGGAGACGAAGTCTCTTATCATGATTACCATAAAAGAGGAAGTGCGTATTTTGAAAACGGGGATTACGACGAAGCCGTTGCCGACTATGACGAGGCAATACGAATAAACCCCAATTGGTCCATACTCCATGACGATAAAAAAAAGGCAGTAGAAAAAGGCGGGCGTTCTTACGCAAAAGCAAGCACCCAAACACAAGAGCCAGTGCAACAGCAAACGTACGAGCAACAGCAAGAGCAAACATATCAAGCTTCGACACAAGAACAAATGCAACAGCAACAGATACTAGAAGCGCAACAGCGAGGTCTAGCAGTGTCACAGCAACTCATGATGCAATCGCAAATGCTGATGAACAAAAACTCCAACCAAAAAGCTCAACCCTACCAGCAACAGGCGACAGGCGGAGGCAGCAGCTATTCAAGCCAGCCTTCGGCAAAAACAGAAAAGGCTATTTGCGGCGATTACGCTGCCTATAAACGTATGGATATGGCCTACGAAGGCCATGCTGATAGACTTGACAACATGAAAAGGGATAAAAAGAAATACAATGACCGTGACCGGCAAAATGCTCAGTCAA
>Ga0209755_10002340_pt1 | contig 26375 bp, 26 predicted proteins | sample TergutCo191P1_FD_187301 | JGI IMG/M metagenome (GOLD analysis project Ga0209755, IMG submission 187301) | Cornitermes sp. P1 segment gut microbial communities from Petit-Saut dam, French Guiana - Co191P1 (SPAdes) (version 2) | ecosystem: Host-associated > Arthropoda: Insects > Digestive system...
CGATCTCGCTTCGTGGTCCATTACTGGATCGGCGACGATGAAACCGAAAAGATTCTTGCCGCCGCGCGCGAGGTTTTCGCAAAATGAAGCTCCGCCCGGCTTCCCTAGGTTTGCTGTTGCCCGGCGCGGCGGGGTGTGCTATCATGGACGGCGGAGGATATATGGGCCGACGAAAAGCCCCGGTTTCGTCCGCCCCCGGTTTGACAGGCCGGGCATGAAAAATTATAGCAAAGGAGCTTGACATGAACTGTTATCAGACGCGGCTGGAAAAAATATGGGACTGGATGGCGCAGGAGGAGATCGCCCTGGTCATGTTCGAGGACTTCGAGCCGAGGCGCGACGCCACCGTACGCTGGCTTACAGGGCAGCCCGGCGACGCTCTGCTTTTTCTTTCGGCGGATCGCAAAAGCCTTTTGATGCCCTGGGACACGATTCTTGCAAAAGCCTATGCCAAGGCCGACGCGATTGTCCCCTACAACGACTTCGACCGCTCTCCGCAAAAGGCGCTTCGCGGCGCGCTGGACAGGCTCGGCGTTCCGGCCGGCTCGAAGGTGGAAATCCCGCCGGCCACGCCGTATCCGGTTTTCCTGAACTTCGTGGGCGAGCTTTCCGACTTCGACGTTATCTGCCGGGAAAACGGCGCCGCAGACCACGCGCTGTCCCTGCGTATGGTAAAGGACGACGAGGAGATCGCCGTTATGCGAAAGGCCGCCGACATAACCAACAGGATTATCGACCTCCTGGAAAAAAAGGCGAGGGCCGGCAAGCTCAAAACCGAGGCAGAGGCCGCGATGCTTATAGAGCTGGAATCCAGAAAGCGCGGCTGCGACGGCACAAGCTTCGAGACCCTCGCGGCGGGCCCGGACAGAAGCTTCGGCATACACGCCTTCCCTTCATGGACCTCGGGCCCTTTCGCCACGCAGGGCCTTTCCATTCTGGACTTCGGCCTGCGCTTTCGCGGCTACTGCACCGACGTTACCCTCACGTTTGCGCGCGACCCAAGCCCGCAGCAGCAGGAAATGCTTAGGCTGGTGGAGGCCGCCGCCGGAATTGCCGGGGAGTCGGTCGGGGCCGGAAACGACACGCTGCGCACCGCGAAGCTGGTGGACGATTTTTTTGCAAAATCGAAAAGGAAAATGGTGCACGGCCTTGGGCACGGCGTTGGCCTTGACGTGCACGAGGCCCCGTTCCTGAGAAGCCGCGGAAAGGCCGCCAGCCCCCTTCTGCCCGGAATGGTAATCTCCATTGAGCCCGGCCTGTACGATCCGATGCACGGCGGCTGCCGCCTTGAAAACGATTTCCTCATAACCGAAAACGGCTGCGAGGTTCTTACCGATTCAAGAATAATCAGGCTGTAGCCGAGGCGCCGTCCGACAATGAAAGCTGCCGTGAAATTTGGCGTGGTTTACGAAAACGGGGAAGCCATCGCCGTGGACAAAGCTTCGGGCGTTTCGGTGTGCCCCGACCGCTGGGACGAATCCAGGGAACGCCTGGACAGGCTTGTATTGGAGCGGCTTGCCGAGGGCGCGGAAGCTCCTTCCCCGAAAATCTTTACCGTTCACCGCATAGATCGCGACACGTCGGGCCTTGTGCTGTTCGCGAAAAGCGAGGCCTGCCACCGCAGGCTTTCCCTTGCCTTCGAGGGGAGGGGGGTCGCCAAGCTTTACATCGCGGTGGTAAACGGGCGGCCCGCCTGGAAGGAAACGGACTGCGACCTTCCGCTGGTTCCGGACGGCAACAAGCGGCACATGACAATCGTCGACAAATTCCGCGGCAAGAAATCACTCACGCGCTTCAGGCTTATCGGCAGCGCGGGCGGCTACAGCGTGCTTGAGGCCAGGCCGGAAACCGGAAGAACCCACCAGATTCGGGTCCACGCCGCGGCGCTTGGTTTTCCCGTGGCGTGCGACTCCCTGTACGGCAGGGACAAGGCGGTGCTTCTTTCGGCGATAAAGAAAAACTGGCGGGGAGACCCGCACGAGGAACGGCCCCTTCTTGCGCGGCTCGGGCTTCACGCCCTGGAGCTTGCCCTTCCTGCGGCCCTTGTTTCGGCGGACGAAACCCAAAACGAAAACGGCGAAACGCTGGTTCTTCGCGCGCCCCTGCCAAGGGACATGGGCGCGCTAATCAAACAGATGGAAAAAGCGGGCGGCTTTCCAGGAACCGTCGCGTTCCGGGAAAGCCCGCCCTGAATTAGATGCAAACGTTTTTGTCACGTCTGGCTTACATTGCTTTGCAGCACGCTTATTGGGCCGCCCTGCCTTCTGTACTTGCCGGGGCTTATGCCGGTAAAAGATTTGAAAATCTTTGAGAACCAGCTTTGGTCCTGGAAGCAGCAGCTCGCGGCAATCTCGCTGAGGGTAAGGCTTGTTTCCAGAAGCAGCTTGCTCGCCTTCTCCACCCTTTGCCGGTTCACGTAGCTGGAAAGGTTTTCGCCCATTTCCTCTTTGAAAATCGTGCTGAAGTAGGGGGCCGAAAGGCCGGCAACCTTGGCAATCTCGCCCAGGCTGATTTTGCGCGTAAGGTTTTCCCGAATAAAGAGCTCGGCCTTGCGCATCGCCGAGGCATGGGGCAGCCCCTGAAACGAGGTAACCTGCTCGGCCACTTCCTCCACGATGCCGTGCAAAACGCCGGTGAGCTCCTCGATGGTTTTGGAACCCTGAATCTGCCTGAGGTAGCGGGCGTTTGTTTCAACGGCGGTGGCGCTTGTGGTATTCGTTCCCGATCTTGTAAGCAGAACCGCCAGCTCCAACCCGCGAACCTGGATGTAGTGAAACTGGTCCCTGTTGGTAAAAACCAGCACCGCCAGAATTTCGTTAAGGATTCTTTCGGCCTCTTTTTTGTCGCCCTGGCGCAGCACGGTAAGAAGGTTGCGCTCCTTCTCGATTGGGTAGCCAAGCACGTCGCTGCCCCCCTCGGGGTATTGCTCCTTGAGCTCGTCCACAAGGGAGGAAAGCGAGGCCTGCTGTTCGTGGCGGAGCCTGAGCTTTTCGTGCCGGTTGTCGTTGCCGCTGGAAAGGGACTCCGAGCACAGCAGCAGCATTTCCGCAAGCGACCGGATCTTTTCCGTGTCGCCCACGGGGAAGGCGGAAATCCGCCTTGAGAATTCCTCCGGGGGAATTTCCCCCGTGCAGAACGACTCATAGCCGCCGGCCTCGGGGCACACATACCCCGAGGCGCACAGCGCGCCGGAAAAGGCCCCCGCGCTGTATATGGGGCTGACCCAAAACATAAGGCCCAGCCTGCACCGGTAGATTTGCGGGCTGCCCTGGCTGCCGGACTCGCGGATCTTGGCCGCGTGCATCTGCCGGCAGTTGCCGCCGCCTTTTCCGTTGGCGTTGCAGTAGCCGCAGACGTCCCGCTCTACGCTTGCGTCGCCGTCGGTTTCCACGGGCTGGGAATCGCCGTCGAACACCTGCACCAGGCTTCCGGTCGCCTGCACGTATACCGAAAGAACTTTCTGCCGTCTGGAAAAACCGAAGCCGTCGTCCGGCGCGCTGTCATGGTACGCTCGTTTCTCTTTCAATTTTATTCCACCTGCCTTTCGTGAAGATTTTGTTTTGACGGAAAGATTCCCGCCGGGGCACCCCCGACCGTTCTCCGGTATTTGCATGGACTGCTTCCCGTATGGTTTTTGAATATTTTTGAGAACCAGCTTTGATCCTCGAATCCGCAGGCCGCCGAGATATCGCTTATCCGCAGGTCGGTTTCCCTAAGCATCACGGTCGCCTTTTCCACCCTCAGCCTGTTAAGGTAGTCCGAAAGGTTTTCGCCCATTTCGTCCTTGAAGATGGTGCTGAAGTACGGCGCGGAAAGATTGGAAACGTCGGCGATTTCCTGCAGGCTTACTTTTCTTGTGTAGTTTTTCCAGATAAAGCGCTCGGCTTTTCGCAGGGCGGAAGCGTGGCGCACTCCCTGGAAGGAGAAAAGCTTGCCCGCCATCCTTTCCACGACTATGCAGAAATTATCGATAACGTCGTTTGCCGTTTTTGAGTCCTTGATTCGCTTCAGGTGCAGGCTGCTTGTGTCTATAAGCGCCTCGTTGTTTTCGTCGGTCGTGCCGGCCCTGGAAAGAAGCACAACCATTTCCATCGCCTTGAGCTTGACGTACTCGAAGTCGTCGCCGATGGAGCCGTCGCCTGGGGCAAGGTCCAGGACGTCGCACAGGTCGCCCAGCATTTTTCGCGCTATGTTTTGCGCCTCGGCGCTGTCGCCCCGGCGAAGGTTTGCAAGCAGGGTCCGTTCCTTTTCTATTGCGCCGGACAAATGATCGTGCGGCAGGCTGAGCATGAGGCCGTCCTGGAAGTCCGCCCCTTTGAGTCCGTCGTTTTCCGACATTATGTCCCAATAGGATTCGCGGCGGGATATCCGTTCGGTGCAAAGAACCAGCATCTGGGCAAGCGCCTCGATGTCCACCATGCTTTTTTCGGGGATGTTTTCAAGGTGCCTGGCGATTTCGGCGCGGGAAACGTCGCCCTTGCAGGCTTTGAATACCCTGTCGAGAACCTGGTCGCTTTCCAGCGCAAGGGCCCCGCTGGATATGAAGGCCCCCGCAAAGCGTTCCATCGAAAAGAACGGGCTTGTCCAAAAATAAAAGCCGACGGAACAGGTGTAGATGTAGGAACCGCCCAGGCGAATCGCCTCCCTCACGGCATTGCGGTGCATCGAAGAACACGGCACGTCCGACGTGGGGTGTTCAAGCTTGCCGGAATGGTAGCGTTTGCACAGAGCGCAAAAGATCCCGCTTTTGGGATGTTTTGAGTTCTCCACGGAAATGTAGTCCGCCCCTATGACAGAGGAAATGCAGTTGCCCGCCCTGTCATAGTGCCTCGCGATCTCACAGGCCTTGAGCCACAGGGGATCCATGTCCCTGCGTTGAATGATGTTTGTTGCTGACATATATGCTCCTCTTGTCCGCACCCCCGCTTTCGCCTCCTGCTATATTAACAGTGGAGGGGAAAGATTGTAACAGGAACCGTTAAAATCCCCGGTTGTATTTTTGGGTTTTTCCTATGAAAACCAGACGGACCCTAAAGAAATGCGGTTTGCGCCGCCTTTCTTAACATTTTCGTTCGACAAGCCGGGCGGCATTTTATACTGCCGACGGCGTTTCGTGCCAAACGCCAGGCGGTTAACCATAACGGTAACGTGCTTCGAAGAAACATGCCGCTTTAGGAAAGCTCCGCGGGGATTAACCGTCAAACTTTATTGTCAAAATTCAGGAAGAGCCGCCCATCGTCGTCCGTTTGTTCCCGCCCCGCGTCTGCCATAAGTCCCGAAACAAGCCTGCCAAAATCGACGGCGTTTTTTGACTCAACGACCGGCTTGCCAGTGCGCCTCTCCACCGCCAGGCGGGCATCGCCGGCCGCCTCCCCGCCGGCGCGGGCGGCCTGCCTGTTTTCCTCGAACGTTTCCGGTTTTTGCTCTCTGGAGATTTCCGTCGTCGCGGCTTCGGCAAGCATGTTGAGCACCAGTTCAAGGGTGGACATGTTGTCCCGCAGGTTTTCCTTTTTAAGGCCCTTGAAGCTTTTGTACTGCCGCGTGGTCATGCCCGACCAGGCTCTTGAGATTTCGTCGGTGAGGATGGCGTATTCCGCGCCCTTCTTCACGCCCCTGTCTTGCCATTCGTCCGTAAGTTCCTTGCGTACCTGAATGGCCTGCAGACGCTGGTTGATCCATTCGCGGGAGTGGCCCTTTTTGAGGTAGGTTTCAAGGGCGCGGTCGATCGTCAGCTCCGGGTCGAAGGTTTCGTCGATGCGCTCTTTCCCGACCCTTGCAAGCCACATTTTGAAGGGTTCGGCTTTGGGCGAAGGCACGGACTGGATGATGCGCAGGAGCTGCTCGGCGTTTGCCGCGTCGGTAAGGCGCATTTTGCCGTCGTGGGCGGACATTTTCAACCGGTTACAAATTGTAACCGGTTGGCGTCCCTCGTCGGTCAGGCGGCTTTTCAGAACCTTCCAGTAGTTGCGGGCCGTCTGGTAATCGCTTTCCGTCAGTATGGCAACGATGTCAACCACGGAAAACAGCCACTCCCCTTTTTCCTCGTCCCAGGCGGTGCGTATGCGCCGGCTCTCAAAAAGCCCGATTTCGTTTTCGCTTTTGGTGTCCATGCCGTCAGTCTACACGCGCGCGGGAGCTCTTGCAAGGCTTGTGCCGGGTTTCCCCGCCCCGCAAGGGCTCCGCAAAGCCTACTCGTCCGCTTCCTGCAGCTTGAAGTTGGCCCTTGCCTTGATTACCTCGTCGGCGATGCGGCCGGAGATCGGCGCGTAGTGGCTGAACTCGGCGGCGAAGGAACCGGTGCCGGAGGTTATCGAGCGCAGGTCTATCGAGTAGCGCAGAAGCTCGGCCTGGGGAACCTCGGCGCGGATTTCCGCTATGCCGCCGGCGGAGTCCTGGCCCAGTATTTTCCCGCGCTTGCCGGAAAGGTCGCTCATTACGTCGCCGAGGTATTTCTCCTCGACAAAGACAGTGAGGTTTGCGATCGGCTCGAGCAGGGTGGGGTTGGCGAGCTTCATCGCCTCGCGGAACGCGCTTCGGGCGGCCAGCTTGAACGAAAGCTCGTTGGAGTCTACCGGGTGGTACTTGCCGTCCACGACCTTCGCCTCCACGTCCACCACCGGGTAGCTTGCCATCGTGCCGTGTAGCATTGCCTCCACCACGCCCTTCTCCACGCCGGGGATGTAGTTCTTCGGAATCGCGCCGCCGAAAATGGCGTTTACGAACTGGTACTTTTCGCCGCGCGGAAGCGGCGCGATTTCCAGCTTGACCTTGCCGTACTGCCCGCTGCCGCCGGTCTGCTTTTTGTGCGTGTATTCGGCTTCGGCCTTTTTGGTGACGGTTTCGCGGTAGGCGACGCGGGGCGGGCGCGTCTCTATTTCCACCTTCTGGCTCGTCTTGAGCCTGTCGAGGATGATTCCCACCTGCAGCTCGCCCATTCCGGAGATTACCATTTCCTTGGTTTCGCCGTTGAACTTGTACTTGAAGGTTTTGTCCTCCTCGGCGGTGCGGGTAAGGAACTCGCCGAGCTTGTCGTCGTCCTTTTTGGCCGCGGCGTTCACCGCAACCGAGTGCACCGGAGTGGGCAGGTGCAGCGGGACGAACCTAAGGCCGCCGTCCGAGGCGCAAAGCGTGTCGTTGGTCTTGAGCGTGGCGGACTTCGTGATTATGCCCACGTCGCCGGCCTGCAGCTCGCGGACCTCCTCCAGCTTCTTGCCCTGGCAGACGTAAAGCTTGGTTATCCTCTCCTTTTTGCCTTCCGAAAGGTTGTACGCCTCCGAATCCGCCGCGAGCTTGCCGCAGACTATCTTTAGCCACGAGAGCTTGCCGGAGAACTGGTCGTAGGTGGTCTTGATTACGAGCGCGGCAAGCGGCTTTCCGGAATCGAATTCCGTTTCCGACTCGCCGCCCTCGCCGTCGCGCACCGCGTCCTTCGCGACGGCCGGCCCGGGCCCTGCGTCGGCGATGAAGTCCATAAACGGAACGAGGCCCGAGTTGTTCGGCGGCACCCCGGCAAAGGCCGGGACGTACTTGTTTTGGGCAAGCGCGCCCACAAGCCCTTTTTTCATTTCGTCGGTCGAAAGCGAGCCCTGCTCCAGGTATTTTTCCATGAGCTCGTCGTCGCCCTCGGCGGCGGCCTCGATAAGCTTTTCGCGGGCGGCTTCCACCGCGGCCCTGTATTCGTCCGGTATGGGACATTCCTTTTCCGGCGAGCCTCCGCCGGCGGCGTATGCCTTGTCGTGCAGCACGTCGATTACGCCCTTGAAATCGCCGCCGGAGCCCATCGGCAGGGTTACCGGCACCGGCTCCAGCCTGAACTTTTCCTTTACGTCCGCAAGAACCTTGCCGAAGTCGGCCTGTTCGTGGTCCAGCTTGGTGACGAAAACGCCCCTGGGTTTTTTGCGCGCGTCAAGGTTGCGCCAGAGCTTGACCGTCTCGATTTGCACGCCGGCGCGGCCGTCCACCGCGAGAAGGGCGAATTCCGAGGCCCGGAAGCTCAGGGCCACCTCCCCGCCGAAATCGGAGGAGCCGGGAGTGTCGAAAAAGTTGATTTTCGCCCCGTTTCTCTGCACGTGGCCCGTCGCGGCGTAGATCGAGATTTTCCGCTCAATCTCCTCGGGGCTTGAATCCGAAACGGTTCTGCCGGATTCCACGGCCTCCGCCTTGGAAATTGCCCCGCCCGAAAACAGCAGATGTTCGAACAGGGTTGTTTTGCCGGTCTGCCCGTGCCCGGCAATCGCTACGTTCCTAATCTTGTCGGTTGAATGGCTCACGGAAACTCCTTTTCGAAAGCCGCCGCCGCGCTCGGCTCTGCCTGCAAGGGCGCAACTTTCGATTGTTGGTACTGGTATATGTCCTGCAACCATCATCCTACGGGATTGTGGGATTGTCAAGGAAAAGTTTGCGGCAAAACCCTGATTTATGGCTTGTCTCTTTTCAGGATGAAAAGTATAATTTCGGTACGGCTCCGGCGCGTCCGTGGCCGCAAGGCTATATCCGTTATTAGGAGGTTTTTGGTGGAAGAAAACGCTGCGTACGTAAATTCGGCCGAGGGCATAAAGCGGATGATGAACAACCCCAAGCTTTACTTCAGGCTGCTCACCAAGTTCGTAAACGATACCAAGCTGGACACCCTTGAAAAGGCCTTCGCGGATGGCGACGCGGCAAAAATCCAGGGCGAGGTCCATACCCTGAAGGGCCTTGCCGGCAATCTTTCCCTCCCGCTGCTGTACGACAGGTGTCTTGAAATGGAGACCCGGATAAAGAGCGGAACGATAGACGGCGGCCAGATGGAAGCGGTAGGCGCCGTTTTTGCCGCGACTTTGCAGGCAATCGAAAAGGTCGTCGCTGAAAATGGCTAGCATACCCACCGTCCTGATCGTGGACGACGTAGACATAAACATAATGATTCTCGAGGAAATCCTGCAGGGCAGCTACAGGATCGTGAAGGCAAACAACGGCAGGGAGGGGCTGGAAGTGCTGCGAAGCTCCGTGGTTCTCCCGAAAATCGCCCTTTTGGACGTGATGATGCCGGAAATGAACGGGCGCGAGATGTTCGAGGTGATGAAGTCGGACGCAAGGTTCCAGCGGATTCCCGTCATTTTCATAACGGCGGAAAACGACTCCGAAAGCGAGCTTCTGGCGGCCGGCGCGGTGGACTTCATAAACAAGCCCTTCCTGCCCGAAATAGTGAAGCTGCGGGTGCGAAACCAGATCGAGCTTAAGAACTACAGCGACAACCTTGAAAGGATGGTCGAGGAAAAGGCCGCCGAGGTTACCAAGACGCTGGACAACGCGCTTCAGGGTCTTGCCAACGTAATCGAATACCGGAACCTGGAATCGGGGCTGCACGTAAAACGGACGCAGCTTTACGTTCAGGCCCTTTGCCAGCACCTTATAGAAAACGAGTCGGTGTACGCCGAGGAGCTGCTGCGGCTCCAGCCGGAAACCATAATGAAATCCATGGCCCTGCACGACATCGGCAAGATTTCCATTCCGGACGAAATACTCCTTAAGCCGGGCAAGCTGGAGCCGGACGAATACGAGGTGATGAAAACGCACACTACGCGCGGCGGCCAGATAATCGGCGAGCTTGGCGACATAAGCACCTCGCTCTACCTCAAGCACTGCGAGGACATCTGCTACGGGCACCACGAGCGCTGGGACGGCAACGGCTATCCGCGCCGGCTCAAGGGCGACGGGATTCCTCTTGTGGCGCGGCTCGCCGCGGTGTCCGACGTGTACGACGCGCTGGTTTCGGCGCGGGTCTACAAGCCGGCCCTAAGCTGCGACGAGGCGGTAAGGATAATCCTTGAGGGCAGCGGCACGCAGTTCGACCCGATAATCGCCTCCGCCATGGAGGAAGTGCGCGACGTCTTCAGGGAAATAGCCCAGAAATACCAGTAGAACAGGGGCCCGGCCTCCGCGCCATTCCGGGGGGCGGGCCGGAGCTAGAGCCTGCGCGAGCCGGGTTTTACGAGGGGGATTCCCTTTTTGCAAAGCTCGCAGTCGCCGGCCTCCCAGCTTGCCACCTCCACCCTGCATGCGGGGAAGAAAGGCCAGGGAACTTCGCAGCCGGCCTGCCGCCGATCCACAAGGCAGGCCAGGGCCGTAACTTCTGCCCCAAGGCTTTCAAGAAGGGCGGCGCACTCGCCGTACGATTTTCCGGTGGTGATTACGTCTTCCACGATAAGCAGCTTTTGTCCGGGCCTTAGCTCGAAGCCGCGCCTAAGGGCCATGGCTCCGGAGTCGTCGCGCTCGGTGAAGAAGGCCGGAAGGCCAAGCTGGCGGCCCAGCTCGTAGGCCGCGATAATGCCGCCCATCGCCGGGCCTACCACCGCGTCTATTTCCGGGCCGCCTTGGCCCGCCTGCGCCTTGATTTTTTCGGCGACCCCGGCAAACGCGGCCCGCGCCATCTCGGGGTGCTGCAGAAGCTTTGCGCACTGGAAATACCTGTCGGAGTGCCGCCCGGAGCTTAGCAGGAAATGCCCTTCGAGCATCGCCCCCGAGGCGCGAAGCAGTTCAAGCACGTTTTCCATAAAGCCTTAACCCTGCACGTCTATCAGCGACGCGGTTACGGCGTTCCCGTAGGCCGAGCGCTGCGCGTTTTTGAAAAAGGGGTTTTCCTTCAGAACGTTCATCTCGGTGCGTATGCCCGCCATCCGCAGGGAAAGCAGCTCCCGGTTTTTGGCGGACTTGGCCTGCACCTGCCGCTTCATGTCCTCCAGCGAGATCTTCAGCGCCGGAATCTCGTCGTCGGCGGGGTTGTGGGGGGCAATCGTGCGGTACATTTCCTCCATGGGGTTTATGACGCGCTGCATCGAAAAAATGTCCGCGACTATCTGCTCCTCAAGCTCCACGTTGGCGAGTATCTGCTCGCCGCTGCCCGAATCGATGACGTCTTTCTGGCTTTCCAGCAGGGAGAGATAGCTGCGGAGGCGTTCGCGCTGCCCGTTGAGCAGCTCCTTGAATCGTTTTAGAATGGCGACGCGCCGGTCAAGCTCGGCCCGGCTTATTGCTGTATCCATGTATCCCCAAGTTTAACCCGCTATGCTTACGCCCACAACCTCGCGGTTGGCGGCTTCGGACGCGCCGGTGGTTATGACCTCCAGCCACGCGCCGCGAAGCTCGTCTATGAAATCCCGCACTTTGGAAATGCGGTGGGCGTCCTGGTTTATGTTGGCCTCGATAAGCTCGCGGTTGAACCAAGTATACAGGGAAAAAAGGTTTTTGGCAATGTCGCCGCCCTGCTCGAAATCAAGCGAGACCATCAGCTCGGTAATGATTTCCTGGGCCTTCACCACGGCCTTGCCGAATTTTTCTATACTGCCGGGGTCTTTTTTTCCGGAATCGCCCGTTCCGGCGATATGCAGCGCCTCGTCGAGGTACTTTGCCGTCTCGTTGTACAACATTATGATGAGCTGTCCCTGACCCGCCGTAGTAACTCTGGTTTCCCTGTAGGTCGATAACGCGCTTTTATATGCCAAAATAGCCCTCCCTCTTGATGGCGATAGGATCCCAAACGAGTCCTACCTCATTATCGGCAGAAAACCGTCTTTACTTTACTCGAAAAAGCGCCGGAAATCAAGTTTTTCCGCGCTTTTTCTTGCCCCGGGTTTTTGTGGAAACTTTGGATTTTTGTTCTGTTTTCCTGGCTACAAATATATCGCCGTGCGCTTCCTACATAACCGCGCGCGTTCCAAGGCGGCGGATATTCTTGCCGTTCCGCCGACAAAAGCCCTTCGCGGTTACGCTCCTAATGTTATTTGCAAAAATCGGTTTTCCGCCGGGGCGGGCTCCGATAAAAAGCCAGGAGAACAAAATGAAAACGAACGCAACACTAAACCGCCTCTACATGGATTATAGTGCAGGCCGCCTGGAAAAGAAAAAGTTCGAGGGAATTGTTTTCAAGGCGATTTACAAAAAGTTTCCCCGCCTGCCCGGTTTGGGCAAAGAAGATTACGAGGATTTTATTTCGGGCCTTTACCCGCGCATAAGCCGCGCGGTGGACAACTACAGCGAAATGGGTTCGGCGTTTGACGTCTACATCAACACCGCGGTTCTGCTTTCGGCAAAGGAATACCGCATGAGGCAGGCCCGCGGCTACAACGCCGAGGCAGCCGCGTGGGTCACGCAGATTCCCGAGATGTTCGCCCACGAAAGGGAGCCCGGAATTCCGGATTTCGCCGAAGCCGTTTCCCTGCGGGCAAAAAGGCAGGGAAAGGCCCGGAACTCCCGCCAGCTTTTGATTCTTGCACTTAAATGCTGCAGGTACATAAGCGACGATTTTCTTGAAAGAATTTCGCGCAGGCTGGACATGGACCCCGAGGCGCTCAGAAAGATGCTGGACCACCTCAACGAAAGCAGGGCAAGGCGGGAGGCCAGGGCCGAGTCTTTTCGCAATCAGGTGAACAGCCAGTTTTGCCGCTGCCTTTACTACGAAAGAAATCTGCGGTCTCTGCAGGAAAACCCGATTGCCGCCCAGCGGATGAAAAAAAAGATTGAAAACTCCAGGTCCAAGCTTTGCAGAATGCGCGAACGTCTTTCGCGGCTTCCGCTGGACCCTTCCAACGCGCAGATTGCCGCCCTGCTTGGCATCACAAAAGGCGCCGTCGACGCGGTTTTGCACACGCTGAAAACGCGGGGGAAAACCGCCGCGCGCGCCGATGCGCACTTGCCGAACTAGGCGCGTCCAAGCAGCGCGTCACTCGTCGAGGAAAAGCCCGATTGCCCTGGACGAAAAGCCTTCGCCTTTAAGTCGGTACTTCAGGGCGCGGCGCGCGTCTTCGTCGTCGGCGGGCGGCGGCGAACCTTCGTGGTTTGTCTTGAGGGCGCGCTGCCGTCTGCGCGCAAAGCTTTTGAGGAGGCGCAGCTCGGAGTCGTCGTCGAGCGCTTCCCGCATTGCGCCGTCCGCGTCTTCCCGGTCTATGCCCCGCGCGCGAAGCCCGGCGAGCAGGCGCAGGGGGCTTGAGCCCCGCCCGGCGATCTTCGATTCAAGCCAAAGGCGCGCGTAGCGGCGGTCGTCCAGAAGCCCGATTTCGCAAAGCCGCGAAACCGCCGCGTTTGCGCCTGCGGAATCGTGCCCGCGTTTTTCCAGCTTGCGGCCCATGCCGAAAACGGTCTGCTCGGCGCGGGCTATTAGCCGCAGGGCAGAGCTTTCGGCGGCAAACCCGGCCGAGGCGGTTTTTAGGGCTTCGGCCTCGCCGGGGCGCAGCCCGCCGCAGGAGGCAACCCTTTCGGGAACGTAAAAGCTTTCGTCGTCGAAGGGCGGGGGAAGGTAGCAGACCCTAAACCGGAAAAAGGCGCCGTCGGAAAGCTCCACGAGGCGAAGCTCCAGGTCGGCACCTATTTTGATTGAAACGATAGTCGCGTCCGGCTTGGATTCCATCGAATCCCGTGCTTGTTGCGGCGCGCGCCTTGAAGCAGCGCGCCGCGGCAAAGACGGTTAACGCTTGGAGAACTGGAAACGCCGCCGCGCACCGCGCCGGCCGTACTTTTTCCGTTCCACCATGCGGGAGTCGCGGGTAAGGTATCCGTTGCTCCTGAGGCTGGGATAGTTTGCCCTGTCCACCTCGCAAAGGGCGCGGGAAAGGCCGTGGCGGCAGGCCCCTGCCTGGCCGCTGATCCCGCCGCCGTACACGTTGATCAGGATGTCAAACTTGTTTTCGTTGGCCGTTACCATCAAAGGCTGGCGAACCATCATGGAGTGTTCGCCCAGCGGGAAGTACTGCGCCAGCTCCCTGCCGTTTATCGATATTTTGCCGCTTCCGTCCCGCACGTACACGCGCGCGACCGAGGTTTTTCTTCTGCCCGTACCGATTCCAAGATTCTTGATCACGATAGCTCCTCTTATAAATCAATCGCCGTGGGGTTTTGGGCGGCGTGCGGGTGTGCCGCCCCGGCGTAAACTTTGGCGTTTTTCGCCAGCTTCCTGCCCAAAGGCCCTTTTGGAAGCATGCCCTTGATGGCAAGCTCCAGCGGATGCGTCGGGTGCCTGACGATCAGCTTCTCGAAACTGGTGGACTTAAGCCCGCCCGGATACCCGGAGTGGCGGTGGTAGGTCTTCTGCTGGGCCTTTCTGCCGGTAACCACCACCTTGTCGGCATTGACTACCACCACGTAGTCCCCCATTTCCTGATGGGGCGCAAAAATCGCCTTGGTTTTGCCCCTTACTATAGAGGCAACCCTTGCCGCAACCCTGCCGAGAACCTTGCCCTCGGCGTCGATCACAAACCATTTCCGCTCCACCAGCGCGGGTTTTACAAAAACTGTCTTCATTTCCATAACCTTCTCTGCTTTCTTAGGTCAATTATGCTCCGGAAGCGCAAAAAAAGTCAAGCGGTGTCGCGCCGTTCGCACGGGCAAAAAGAATGCTTGACCAAACGCCGTTTCGTGTCTATCTTTAGGCTGAGAGGAATACGATGACCGGATGGGATGTTTTGGACAAATTGATAAGCAGCTTTCCCCCAATAGCGGCAACCGCCCTGCTCATTGCCGCGACCGTTGTTCTTATCGTGGGCTTTGGCAGGCACGGTCTTGGTTTTTTCAAGTACGGCTTTGGACAGGCAGCCCTGGGCGGTTCGTTTGAAAAGCGTTTCGACAGCCTGGAGGCCAAATTCGACGGCTTCACCAACGAGCTTTCGGGGTTCAAGAATGAGCTTTCCGAGTTTAAGAACGAAATTTCGGGACTGAAGGCCGACTTTTCTCAGATGAAGATCGACTTTTCACAGATGAAGGCCGACATTGGCGGGGTTCAGGCCGAGCTTTCGGCAATAAAAACCAACCACTTTGGGCACCTCAAAGGCTTTCTGGGCGAGCTTACCGGCATCCTGCAGGACAAGAACATAATAAACAACGCGGAAAAAGCCAGGCTTGACAACCAGCTTCGGGATATGTAGCCGGTCCTGGCTGTCGTAAATCAAGGCAAACCACTTCACGCAAAAACGCCTCGCCAGGTGCCATACGGCGCGGTTTCGTATTTGTCAAGGGCGCGGCTAGGGAAGGTGCTTTTTTGAGACTTGGCCCAGGGAGTGTTCTATCGCAACGAAAACGTCTTTCATTAGGCTGCCGATGGCCTCCTTTGTCCTGTCGTCCGGCGCGTTTTTGGGCCGGAACAGCTCGTAGGGCTCCACCCCGAAGCAGTTGGCCAGCTTTGTCAGGGTAAGGGAGGAAACCCAGCTCTTTCCGGTTTCGACGTCGGCCAAAAAATTGGTGGATATTCCTATTTTTTCGGCAAGTTTTTCCTGCGACCAGGCCCTAAGCCCGCGATAGTGTTTTACGTTGGAGCTTAAAATCCGCCTGAGCTCGGCTTCTTCCATGGTGACAAAAATTTTATTCAAGTACTTGACCTCGTTTCCAAGGGGTATTAGGATATAGTTGCCAGTGGTATTACATGGGTAAAATGCTGGCAAACTTAGGAGGTTTCCATGAAAAAGTTTTGCCCGGCGGCGATTTTGGTTTTGACGGCCGGGCTTCTTGTCTCCTGTGCTACCCAGGCAGGGCCCAATCAGTCCAGAAGACCTTTAAATCCGGGTGAAAATGTTATCGGAACCGTACAGGCAACATTTGCATTTACAGGACCATTGGGTAACAATGTAGCGATGGATCGTGGAAGCGACAGGGATAGAATAAACGTAAGCAACGCCGCTTATATCGCTCTATTGGAGGCAGCCAGATCGGAATTCCGTGGCAATGTTGTTGGCGTGCGTGATGTTACATGGGCAGTAGAAAGGAGGGGTAGGGGTAGGGATAGGCGTAGATTTACCGCAAGCGGAATCGTCGTATTACTGGGTCGCGCAACCGAAGTCGCAGTAATGCCGGGTGCCGGAGTGGGAATCCGGGGTTCCGGCATTACTGGCGCGTTGGAAAGGGCGGCCGGAACCGTCGCAAGGAATTTTCCGGCGGGGTCTCGGATTGCGATTGCCCACATATCGGGCACGGAAGGGGGCTATGTTTACCTTGTAGACGGCAGGCTGGAGCACATTTTCCTCACGCGGGGCTTTGACGTGTTCGACAGATCGCGGCTGGACATAGTGCGCGCCGAACAGGAGCTCGGCCTTGATTTCGTCATCGACGAACGCACCGCGGTAACGATAGGCCACATCACCGGCGTAAGCGTGATTATAACCGGCAGGGTGGTGGTGGCCGGCGGCATCCGCGAGCTGCAGCTAAGGGCGCTGGACACCACCACGGCAAGGCTGATCGGCTCGGCGATTGAGTCGTTCTGAAGCGCCCCCCGGTTCCGCCGCCCCACGTCCTTCCTGATCAGCAGGTTCCACATACGTTTCCCGCTGCGGTCAAGCTCGTCGTCCTGCGGCTTGACTGCAGGACGACGGGGTCAGATCGCCCTGGTGCCGCCGTCTTTCAGGCCGGCTTCGTAAAGCTTTCCGCAGGATATGAACATCGGGAGCTTGGTGCCGGCCAGGATGATGTCCGATTCGTCGGCCATGTCGATCATGTCGCGGCTTGGGGCCTTGCCCCGAACGAAAATGATGGCGTGTATGTCCAGAAGGTTGGCGGTACGTATCACCTGGGGGTTTACCAGCCCCGTAAGCAGAAGCACGCGATCCTTGACAAAGGCCATTACGTCGCTCATAAGATCCGCTCCGCACGCCGAGGAAATCTCCCTGCCGGCATTGCCTTTGCCGCAGTAAAACTGCCCTTCCAATAATGAAACTGCTTCCGCTACGGTCATTGCAACCCCCGTTTTTGGTCAACTGATTAAGATCGGGACAATCCAGCATACCATGGAAAGACCCCGCATTTCAAGCAGAGCTTGACCCGGGGGGCATATTCGTTTATACTAGTACATAGAAGGGGGCCTTGTCAAAATCCCCGTTTTGCGAAGCGGATCGCCTCGGCGGATCGCCGGCCCAAGGAGTTTGCTGATGGCTGGAACAATAGGCATAAAAGTCGCCAACGGTGATTTCTATCCCATAGTGGACGAAAATTCCCCCGTAAAAAAACGCCTTGTCCTTACCACCGTGCACGACAGCCAGGACAGCGTGCAGATAGACCTTTTCAGAAGCATATCGAAATCCATGCTGGATGCCCAGTACATAGGCAGCCTGGTGGTGGAGGATATCCGTCCCTGCAAAAAAGGGGAAGCTTCCATCGAAATGATAATTTTTGCCGCCGATGACGGAAACATTACCGCCGAAGCCTACGACATGGAGGCCGACCCCGAGAGCGACCACCACATACTTAACGTTTCGCTTAAAACGATGGACACGTTTACAAGACCGGAGGATTTCCCCGATTTCGACGTGGACGAGGAACCGCAGGAGGTTAACCACCAATACGAAAAGGCCCGGCATACGGAAAAGACCGAACGGAAGTTCCCTTGGGCGATTATGGCGGTTGCCGCGCTGCTGGTAATCGCGGCGATTGCCGTGCTGTGGTTTTTCCTTCTTCGCGACAACGGCGGTTTTGCGGTTACCGGAAACGGCTCAAACAACACCGAACAGGCGCCCGCACACGCGGGGCCGCCCCCGGCGGAGCCGGCTCCGCCCGCGCCCCCTCCTCCGGCACCACCTCCCCCTCCCCCGCCGCAACCCGTCCAGCAGGTACAGCCGCCCGCCGCGCCGGAAACGGTGGCAATGCCGGCCACTCCCGAGCCTCCGCCGGTCGTCATAAGCCCGCCGGTTATACAGGCTCCGGCGGTTCCGCCCGCGGCCCCGGTTCAGACGATCCGGCGCGAGCGGCCCCCTGCCCCGGTTCTTTCGCACAGGGTTCCGGCCGTCATACCTCCGAACGGGGTCGTTTACCAGATTCGCTGGGGTGACACCCTTTGGGACATAGCCGCGGCCTTCTACCGCGACCCGCTGCAGTATCCGCGCATAGCAAGGCACAACAACATCAGGGACCCGAACCTAATTCTTGCGGGTTTTAACGTCAGGATACCCCCCATAAATTAAGGTGTCGCGGACGTGCCACATTTTGGAGACGGATTTCACCATGTACGTAAAACATAACCCTTCCCCCAAAACGGTTTTAGGCGTTGCGGCGTTTGCCGCGGCGGTTTTGCTCGCTCTGGTTTCGTGCGCAACCACGAAGCCGCCGCCGCCCGCGGGCACCTATTTCTACGACGGCCTGTTAAAAAGGCAAAGCGGGGCAGAGGCAGAGGCCATCGACCTTTTCAAAAGGGCGCTGCACAGCCCCAACCGGCACATCGCCGCAGCCGCAGCCGCCGAGCTTTTGGGCCAGTACCTTACCCTTGGAATCGAGCTTTCCGATGCCACGTGGCAGCTTGTGGGCACCGCGGCAAACGGGCCCTGGGCCGACGCGTTTCGAATAATAAGCAACGCCGACGCGGCCCGGACGCGGGCGGACGCGCTTGCCCTGATGCTTAGCCGTTCCACGCCAAACGCCGTCCTGCATGCGCTCCACGCCTGGCACCGCTCGCAGCTTCGGGCGGATACGGTTCCGGCCGGGCTTGTGTTTACAGCCGCGGAAAACACGGCAATCGAGGGGCGCGTGGCGGCCTCGCGTTTAAGGCACCGCGACGCGCTTTTGTTCTATCGAATCGTTATGGACGATTCGCCGGAGCTGTTTTTTAGGCACCCGGATCTGCTGAACGATCTTGGAAGGGCGTTCCAGTTTACGCCGACCGGCAGGGAGGGGATAGACCTTTTTCTTGAGTGGGACGAAATCGCCGCCCGCGCCGCCGCCGGGGAGCAAACCTCCTGGCGCGGCCACGTTTTTCCCTCCCAAGGTTTTTTCGACGCTAGGGACGAAAGCCTAATCAGGTTCCACCTTTTGTTTTTCGCTGGGCGCATTGACCGCCAGCGCAACGGCGACGACATCGAGCTTTTCCGCCGGGCGCTTCCCTTTGCAAAAGAGGTTTCCACGATTCAGTCCGACGCGACAATCTGGTACATCCTGCGTTCCGCCGTTGACCAAAGTCCGGAAACGAAAATACGATACCTCGAAAGGTACGTCGGCTACTGGCACAACGACATCAGCTTTTTCGACGTGATGGACAGGCTCAGCCGCCAGCTTATTCTGGACTGGCAATGGGATCAAATGCTGCGCGTGTTTGAGATCGTGAAGGAGCGGCAAAGCGGGATAACGGCAAAGTTCGCGTGGATAATCGCCCGGGCGGTTCAGGAGGGCTTTGTAACGGAGCGGCAGGCGCTTGACGTTTTGGGGCAGGCGGCGGGGGATCCCGTAACGGCGCTTATGCTTACAACGTTCCACTCAAGCGGAAGGTCTTTGTACTACAGGCTTATGAGCGCCACCTTCCTTGGCGAGGCCTTCCTTGCGGTGCCGGAACCCGCAGACGGAACCGGGCACGGGGAGGCCGGCCCGGAAATCTCCGATGCGGTGGAGTTCCTCCTGGGCTTTTTCGAAAACGACGCCGCCGAGTTTGCGATGCAGTACATCAGGGCCATGGAAAACGAGCTTTCCCTTGACGAGCTGCGGCCCGTCGCCGAGGCCCTTGCCGCCTCCGGCAACTATCTGGCTTCGATAACGCTTATCACGCGCTACACAAGGCGCGAAAACTTTCACTTTTCCAACATGACAAGGCGGGACTGGGAGCTTTGGTATCCGCGCCCGTTTGGGGACTTAATCGAAAGGTACGCGGTTCAGGTGGGCATTGAGCCGGCCTTGATGTTTGCCCTTGTCCGCGCGGAAAGCGCGTTTATGCCGTCCATTGTTTCCCACGCCGGGGCCATCGGCCTTACCCAGTTGATGCCCGCCACCGCCGAGGAAACCGCCGCCCGCATCCGCCGGCAGGGCGGGCCGGACTTCCGCCTTGCCTCGGGCGGCGTCGGTTCCACAAACCTGGACCTTAACGACCCCGCCGTAAACCTCCACATCGGCACGACGTACCTTGGCATTCTAAACCAAAGGCTTGGCGACCCTATGCTTGCGCTGTTTGCCTACAACGGCGGCACCGGCCGCGTGCGAAGCTGGCGCAACAACGAGCTTCAAACCTTGGGCTTCAATCTGCCCATAGACATTTTCCTTGAAACGGTGCCGTTCCCCGAAACCAGGAATTACGGCAGGGGGGTTACCGCCGCCGCGGCGGTGTACAGGAAGCTGTACTTTCCGTAGCCGGCCACAGGACGACGGATAATTTGGGCGTTTGGTGATGCGGATTGGATTTACGTGCCCTGTGTCAATACCCCGTGTTGACATTTTGCCGAAAATGCCGTATCTATATAGTATAGGGAGTTGCGTATCAGGAGAAACAGGTTCACTTACCGAAAAAACGTCCGCAGAAAACGGTTTCTTTTGGCCGTGGTGGTGCTTGCCACCGTCGTGGGCAGCGTTTCGGCGCTTTCGCAGTTTGCCGGCTCGCTTCAGAGGGGCGGGCCAAGGGTGGATCGCGGCGAGCTGCTGCACCTTTGGGAAATCGGCGCTTTCGGCGAGGTACACCGCGTTACCGCCGAGGCCCTTGCGTACCGTCCGCTGGACTATTTTCTTTTGACCATGCACGGGTTTTCGGCGTATCAGCTTGGCATTTCGCAGATAGACGCATGGCGGGCGGCCGCCTATTTCGACGACTGCATACGCGCGCTTCGCAAGGCAAAGCTGCTGCGCGAGGGCGAGACCGACGGGCGGCTGTTTTACGTTTTGGGGAAGGCCTATTTCAACAAGGGCGACGGGTTTGCCGACCTTACCATAAAGTATCTGGAAAGGGCCAGGGCGCTTGGCCACAGGGCCTCGGACATCCCCGAGTTTTTGGGCCTGGCCTACGCCGCCGTAGGGGACCACCGCAACAGCGTGATCGCCTTTGCCGAGGCGCTCGAAACCACGAGGCCTTCGGCCCCCCTGCTTTTTTCCATGGCGGAATCCTACGCCGCCCTTGAGGAGTTTGAAAAGGCAAGGGCCTACCTTATGCGGTGCATCGGCGTTTCCATGGACTCGCGGATCACCCTTGCGGCGCGGCTGTTTTTGGCGGACGTGCTTCGGAATCTCGGCGACTTCGACGGGGCGATTGGGCAGCTTACGGAAATCCTTGAAGAGACGGGCGAAAACGCCGAGGCCCGTTTCCAGCTTGGAGAGCTTTACGCTCTCCTGGGGGACAGTATCCGGGCGCGGGCCGAGTGGAGGCGCGCGGTAAGTGCCGATCCTACACACTTAAGGGCGAGAGCGCGGCTTTATTTGTAAAGCCGTAAATGAATACGGAGGGGTTATGTTTGGCACTACTTCATCGGATATCGGCATGGATCTTGGGACCTGCAACACTATTATCTGCGTACGAAATAAGGGAATCGTGCTCAACGAGCCGTCGGTGGTGGCGGTGGAGCTTGGCACCAAAAGGGTAATCGCGGTGGGCGCGGACGCGAAGCGCATGCTCAGCAAAACCCCGGGCCACATCCGCACGATACGCCCCCTGCGGGACGGCGTAATCGCCGACCTTGAGTCCACGGAAAAGATGATCCGCTACTTTATATCCCGCGTGATACCGCGCTACCGCTTCGTCAAGCCGAGGATGGTCATAGGCATTCCCTCCAGCATTACCGAGGTGGAACGCAGGGCCGTCGAGGAGAGCGCGCTTAGGGCCGGGGCCAGGGAAGTGGTCGTTATAGAGGAAAGCTTCGCCGCCGCCATAGGCGCGGACATCCCAATAGAGGAGCCGGCGGGCCACATGGTCTGCGACATCGGCGGCGGAACCACCGAAATATCGGTGCTTTCCCTTTCCGGCATGGTCGTTACCAACGCCATACGGGTAGGCGGCGACGAGTTCGACGCGGCAATCGTGAAATACGTGCGCAACGTCCACAACCTTATCATAGGGCAGCCCATGGCGGAATACCTTAAAATCGAAATCGGAAACGCCGTCCCAGACGAAAGCCTGAGGGAAGTCGAAGTGAAGGGAACGAACGCCGCTAACGGCCTGCCCCAGCGCTTCAAAATCGGGTCCGACCAGATAAGGGAAGCTTTGCGGGATACCGTGAACCAAATCGTGGAAAACGTAAAAACCACCCTTGGGCAGACTCCGCCCGAGCTTGCCGCCGACATCGTTGAGCGCGGCATAGTGATGACCGGCGGGGGCTCGCTTTTGAGGGGGCTTGACAGGCTTATGGCCGCGGAAACCGGCGTTCCGGTTTTTATCGCGGAAAACCCCATGGACTGCGTGGCGCTTGGCGCCGGCAAGTACCTCGACTTTATCAGGGGGGTCGACAGCTCCAAGACGGCCTACGACAGCCTGAACAGGTAAAGCCATGAAGAAGATGGGGGGACTTCTTAAAAACCGCTTTCCCAAGGAGCTTTACGTATTCGCGGCCTTGGTGCTGGTCTCGGTCTCCGTCCTTGTCGTATCCACGCAGAACGTTATGAACTTTCAGTACGCCGGCATTTCCGCCTTTTCCGGCGTGCGCGGGGCCGTTGCCGAGGTTTCCTCGTTCGCGTCCGGCACCGTGCTTGCCGTTCGCGAGCTGGCCAGGCTCCAGGAGGAACACGCCGAGCTTCTTGAGCGGCTCGCCCGCTACGAAAGGCTGGAGCGCACCGCCGCCGAGATAAGCCAGGAGAACGTGCGCCTGCGGGAGCAGCTTGGCTTTTCGCAGGAGCTGGCTTTCCGCCACATCCCGGCAAGGATCGTCGGCAGGGATCCGGACAACCTGTTTTCCGCCGTGGTCATAAACAAGGGCACCCGCGCCGGGGTCGCGAGGGACATGCCCGTCATAGCGTGGCAGGGCGGGGCGCAGGCCCTGGTGGGCAAGGTGATTCAGGCGCGGGCGTTTGAAAGCCTTGTAATGCCGGTCCACGATTCCAACCTTTTCGTTTCGGCAAGGTTTGCCGCCTCGCGCTTCGAGGGCATAGTGGAAGGGCAGGGCAGCCCAAACATGGACCTCGTCATGCGCTTCATCTCCAAGCGCGCCAGGGACGAAATCAGCCGGGGGGACATGATCGTTTCCAGCGGCATGGGCGGGGTGTATCCGCCGGACATAAACATAGGCAGGGTAAGCAGGGTGATATACAGCGACCACGAGATTTCCATGGAGGTGGAGCTCGAGCCGCTGATCGACTTTTCGCGCCTGGAACACGTTTTCGTAATCGAGACGCAGGACGCGCGCCTTTTGCAGGCGCAAACGTACTATTACGGGGACGGGGATATCCCCGAGGATTCGGCAGTGGCCGCGGCCGCCGGGGAAATGTAACAAAGGGAGGGGGACGCCTGTTATTATGGTGAAGAACGTAATCTGGACGGTGGTTTTCGTGTTTGTCGCGGCCACCCTTCAGTCGACGCTGCTTTCGCACATCGCCATATACAGGGCGGTTCCGGATATTGCCCTTGGAATCCTTGTCTATACGGCCTACGTGAACGGCCTTATGACGGGGCAGGTTTCCGGCTTTTTCAGCGGGGTAATGCTGGATCTTATTTCCGCGGCCCCCATCGGCCTTAACGCCTTGGTCCGCACCATTATAGGCGCGCTTACGGGGTTCGTAAAGGGAAAGGTGATACTGGATTTTTTCCTTGTCCCCATGGTTTTGTGCGCGGCGGCGACGCTGCTTAAGGCCGCGCTGCTGTTTCCGCTTAGCCTGATTTTTTCCGGCGCGGTTCCCGCCTACTCGCTTACGGCACCCACCCTTTGGGCCGAGTTGGCAATGAACACACTCTCGGCGCCCCTTCTGTTTGCCTTTTTGAGGCGTTTCAATACCTTGCTGGTGGGGAAAGGAGTGGCCTGATGCCCGATAAAAACGACGATCCCAAACAAGGACTGGACGGGCGGCTTCGCTTTCTTAGGTTCTTTTTCGTGGCGGTTTTTTTCCTGTACGGAGTCCGGCTGTTCAGCATGCAGATACTGTCCGGCGAGCTCCACCGCGCGCAGGCGCAGGACATTTCCCGCCGTACCGAGATAGTGCGGGCGCAGCGCGGCGAGATTTTCGACCGCAGCTTCGACCGCCCGCTTGCGATGAACGTGGACACGTTTTCCGTAAGCATAATTCCCGCCGAGGTTCCCCGGGGGCAGCTTCCGGAGCTTATCGCCACGCTTTCGCAAATCATGGACATCCCCGCGGAGGAGATAGAGTCGCGGGTTCCGCCGCGCTACCACCGGCTGTTTCACCCAATGGAAATCGCCGGGAACGTTCCCTTTCAGGTTATTTCCGCGCTTGCCGAGCGAAGGGTGTCGCTGCCCGGCGTCACCTGGACGAACAGGTCGGTGCGAAGCTACGCGGAGATGGGAAGCCTCGCCCACGTAATCGGATACGTCGGGGACATCACCAGGGAGGAGCTTACCCACCTCTTTAACTACGGATACCAGCAGGGCGACATAATAGGCAGAACCGGAATAGAGAGGCAGTACGACGATCTCCTGCGCGGAAGGCACGGCCTTGAAACCAGGGTCGTGGACGCGCGCGGCCTGCGGATTGCCGGCCAGGGAAGCCGCGTGCCGCCGGAAACCGGAAAGAACCTTGTGCTTACCATCGACAGCCGCATACAGACCCTTACCGAGGAGGCCTTGGGCCCAAGGGTCGGCTCCATCGTGGTGCTTCGCCCGGGAACCGGGGAGGTGCTTGCCATGGTTTCCTACCCGTGGTTCGACCCGAACATTTTCGTCCGGGGCGACCGCGCCGCATACCAGGCGCTTCTTGCCCATCCGCACAACCCGCTCCTTAACAGGGCCATCCAGTCCGCCTACCTTCCCGCGTCCACCTTCAAAATCGTGCTGTCCGCGGCGATATACTCGCAGAACGTGTTTCCGCCGGACAGAACCGTTGTGTGCCACGGCTCGATTCGCTTTGGCGGCAGAACATGGCACTGCTGGAGGCGCGCTGGCCACGGTAGGATGAACCTCACCGGCGGGCTTGCCCAGTCCTGCAACATCTACTACTGGATCGTGGGCCGCGATTTCCTTGGCATAGACAACATCGTCCACTATTCCAGGGAGATGGGCCTTGGAAGGGTTTCCGGAATCGATCTTCCAGGCGAGGTCGCCGGCTTTATCCCCACGCCGCAGTGGAAGCAGCGCCGCTTCCACGAAAACTGGTTCGACGGCGACACAATGAACATGGCGATAGGGCAGGGCTGGACCCTGGTGACTCCGCTGCAGATGGCGAACCTTGTCGCGATGGTCGTAAACCGCGGCAGGATATACCGGCCGCATCTTCTCAAGGAAGTGAGGCACCCCATTACCGGCGAGGTGCTTGAAAGAACCGTGCCGACCGTCCTTCACGAAGCATACATCGATCCCGACGTTTTCTCCGCCGTACAAAGCGACCTGCGGGCGACCATAACCGAGGGAACCGCCAGGTTCATGAACAACATCAGGGTTCCGGTCGCCGGCAAAACGGGAACCGCCGAGGTCGGCCTGCAGGATCGCTGGCATTCGTGGTTCGTGGCCTTCGGCCCCTACGGTTCCGACAACATTGAGGAACAGATCGTCGTGTCGGCAATCGTGGAGGCGGCGAACGAGTGGGAATGGTGGGCAACGTGGGCCACGGCAGCCATCCTGCAGGGAATCTTTATGGACCAGACCTTTGAACAGGCGGTGCGCAGCCTTGGGCTCCAGCACATAATGCTCCGCAGGCAGTAGGAGACGGAAATGGTATCCAGAAACGTTCTTGAAATAGACTACCCGCTCCTTGTCGCGGTGATGGGCCTTATCGCGATTGGCATTGTGTTCATCTATTCCGCCGGCATAACCGCCGGGGGGGTGGCCTCCACCGAGTACGTAAGGCAAATCGTGTGGGCCTCCGCCGGCCTTGTAATCGCCCTGGCGCTCTCGATGATCAACTACCGCCTTTTCCATAAGTTCGCCCCCTACATGTTCCTTGCCACGCTTATCCCCCTGATGTTTCCGGTAGTGTACGGCACCATCTTTGGCAGTTTTGTCCACGACGGGCGCTGGATTCGGATAGGCGGCTTCGGGGTGCAGGTGTCCGAGTTCGCTAAAGTAACCACCACGGTTTTTCTTGCCCGCTACCTTTCCGACACAAGGCTTTCCTCCAATTCGTTTATCCGTTTTATCGTGTCGTGCGCCATAGTAGCCGTGCCGATGGGCCTTGTTTTTATCCAGCCCGACCTTGGCACCGCGCTTGTGTTTATTCCCATTCTTTTGTGCATGACCTTTGTAGCCGGCATCTCGAAGCGGTACATCCTTTTTTCCGTTGCGTGCCTCGCGCTTACGGCGGTGCTCACGGTGCTGCCCTTTTGGCAGACGTTCATCCTGCGAAGGCCGGTGCCCGTTATCGAGGTGCTGAACAACGCAAGGCTCATAATGATAGTGGTTCTCTCGCTTGGCGTAATCGCCGCCATCGCGGCTTTCGGGTTTCTCAAATACCGGAAAAAATATTTTTTCTGGATACTTTACGCCGTAGCGATTATTGCGCTTTCCCTTGGCACTTCCTATGCGGCCCGCAGCCTGCTTAGAAACTACCAGATAATGCGCCTTGTAGTGTTTATCGATCCCAACGTTGACCCC
>Ga0209755_10002341_pt1 | contig 26369 bp, 29 predicted proteins | sample TergutCo191P1_FD_187301 | JGI IMG/M metagenome (GOLD analysis project Ga0209755, IMG submission 187301) | Cornitermes sp. P1 segment gut microbial communities from Petit-Saut dam, French Guiana - Co191P1 (SPAdes) (version 2) | ecosystem: Host-associated > Arthropoda: Insects > Digestive system...
CGGCTGTGCCGGTGGATTTTCTTATGATATCGTTTGGAGAGCAAAATAAAGATGCCCTACGGTAAGCGTCAAATAGAAAAGCACCTGTACAGGTGCTTTTCTATTTGACGCTTACGCAGGGTCAACGGTTTCTTTCAAGTGCGCGGTGAGGGTGAACGAGCTGGGCTGGTGGTCGCCCACGGTGGCGGCGGTAAACTGCCCCATCGGGTCAAGTGTGATGTGTTTCATGTGGTTGCCCTCGCTTTTGTTTGCGCAAGCATGATGGCTTTGGTTTCCGCAGTGTCTTGCATGAAGTTCAAGAACACATTTGCCGCAGCAAGCCCAACTGCCGCAATCACGGCGACACTCAGTGCAACAACCAAACCCGAAACAACGCCGGGCAAGAAGCTGCCGCCAATTCCTCTGACCAAACTGCCGATGAGAACGCCCTGAATGATGCCGTAGATGCTTGCCCCCGCGAACGCAACCCACGCCGCGATTTTCAGCCCTATAATCCAGCTGAAAGACCGATTCTTAATCCAATTCAAGTTTGCCATGATGAGTTCCTCCTGCAAATTTTTTGGTTGATTTATCTCGTCTGTTGTAGTATACTATACATGGTGTCGCTTTGCAATGGGCAATCTCATGCCGAAATGCCGACTAAGCGACATTCAAGCGACACAGTGTCGGATAGAAAGGTAAACAAACTATGAACAACAAAGATAGGCGGGTGCGCAAGACCAAAAAAACCCTGCAAGACGGGCTTGCAGAGCTGATGATGGAAAAAGACCTGCGCAACATCACCGTGCGGGAGCTGGCCGACCACTGTGATGTGCACCGCGCGACATTTTACGCGCACTACCAAGACGTGTATGACCTGTATGAGCAAATTGAAGCCGCCGCGATGGACGAGCTGGCCGCGCTGCTGGAAACTGCACACGGCAACGACGATGTGTACCGCATGATTGTGGATTACGTGCACGGCAACGCCAAGCTGGCGCGCCTGTTGCTTGACAAACAGCGCAGCATGGCTTTCTTCGACCGGGTGAGCGCGTTCTTAGAAGAACAATACATTGAGATTCTTGCGCTTGAACTTGGCATCAAGGAAATCCCGCAGGAGATGCGGTACTTCGTGACATACCATATGCAGGGCTGCATGGCCATCATCAGCCGCTGGGCAAAAGAGGGCTTTGTTTTGTCCAAAGAGCAAATCATACAAGGCATTGAGCTGCTGGAAAACAACGTGGAAAATTTGGAGTATAGCTAGGCAAATTACTTTTGGTCGCAGGGGGTTGCACGATAATGATTTCCCCTGTTTTTAGGAAAAAATCATATATGCACAGGCAGGGGGGCTCGCGCTTTAGGAATCGTTTAATTGTTTGAGCAGGGGGGGCTCGAAATTATTTGAGCAGTGCAGCGAGAAAATGCGGGCAAAGCGTTTCAGGTCGTTGCGTCGGTTGTAATGGCTGCGCCGCGCAGTTTGTCGAACCTTGCTAACCCCGCAATACTGCGCCTTTTCAGCCCATAAATATCAAGAGAGCCACCCAAACCGGGCGGCCCTCTTGATATTAAATTTTGTCATTTAATATGGTGCGGACACCGGGACTTGAACCCGGACGGTTGCCCACTGGCTCCTAAGACCAGCGCGTCTGCCAATTCCGCCACATCCGCACTAGTCCATTATATCACATCTTGCGCAAAAATGCAAGCAAAAAATCGGAGCGGATAAATCCGCCCCGACTGTGTTGTGTTATGCCCAACGGTCATCGGGCTTTTTGCCGCGCGCGATGAGCAGACCGCCTGCGGTGAGTATCGCCACAACGCCGATGCCGCCAAACACGCCCAAGAATACCCAGCCAATGGTGCTGCGCGCCGAGGTAAAGAAATATACCGGCACGGTGCGACCGTTTTCGCTAACGCGAATGTTAATCGTGTCGCCCACCATGGTCTCGGCGGTTCGGCGCGAGTAGCTCGGAGCAGTTCGTCCATGGTGAATGCCGTCATCGCAACGAAAGACCACACGATAACGCCATTCGCCGTTGACCATGGTGTTTGAGCGCTCAACATGGGTTATCGTGGCACTGTGCATCGGATAGTCTGCATTGCGCGCAAAGTTAAAGTCACGGATTTCCGGCAGGGCAAGACCGAGGAAGATGCCGCCGCCCACGCCTGCGAATATCAGCCCGAATAGCAGCACACAGGCTGCCGCGATGCCCAATGCTTTTCGTTTGTTCATTACACCGTCACCCAAATCGCCGGGCGCACATAGCGGTCGGTTGCCAAGCCGCCGTGCACGGGTGTGCCGGTGATGCCCAGCGAGCCGTTTGCGCTCACCGTGGCGGCGAAGTCTGCTTGCAAGCCCGGGCTGCGCAGCCACCAGAACACGTTCGAGCTGCCCGCGCGTGCGATGCGTGCTTGGTCGTTGGCGAAATATAGCCGTGCTTCGCCCATGGAGAGCAAGAAGACGTAATCTTGCGTGTTTTCGCCGCCATCCATGCCAAAGCGGGAGTCACGGTTGAAGACCTCGGTTTGCACAATGCGCTCGCGATAGTTCGGCGACACACGGTGCAGCCATTGCCCATTGAGATAGGTGCGCATGGCACTGTTTTCCCAGGTGATTTCGGCAAACGCACCATGGAAAGGACGCGAAGGCAGAACTTCTTCACGCAGCAGCAGCATGCGACCATCGCGTTCTTCCAGCACAAGCCATGTTGCGCCGTCGAACTGCACGGTATCCTCGCTGCGGCTTGCCAAAATATCAGTTTGGATTTGCTGCATCATTTCGCTTGACTGGCGGAAGTCACCCATGTTGTAGAATGCTTCGTGTGCGCCGGCCGGGTCTGTGCTAATGAGCCGCTGTGCGCGTGAATAGTGCACGTTGGGGGCAATCACAAAGATGCTCAGTAGCACGAAAACCGCCGCCAACACCAATGCCACGCCGCCCACGATGCAAGCTTTTATCGCGTTGCTTTGTTGTTTGAACCACTTCATAAAACTCACTCCTTCAATTTCCTACCGCAATGATACCACACCTGCGGTGAGCATGTGCTTATTATACCATTAGTGCGCCGTTCCATGCAAAGGCTAAATGGTAAAGAATTTATGAAGGAATGGTGAATTTTGCGCAGATTAGCGGTTTAGTTCCACGATTTGAATGTTGTCGGCGGTGAAGCCTGTTTTCTGCAGCAGGATTTCGGTGATTTGCGTCACGGTTTGGCGGTCGAGCTCGCCGCCGCCCACCACGGCACGCACGCTGTTTTCGCCGATGACCACCAGTGCTTCGCGCCCGGTTTGCGCGGTGATGAGCGCCTCGCACTCACTTTGCAGGCGGATGGCATTGGCCAAGCCTTGCAGGGACTCACTGGCTTGCGCCACGGCGGTGGGGTCGGCTTGGCTGTCGGCAATCACATTGCTGAGCACGGCGCGGGCTTCGTCATGTGCGGCGTTGCGGTTGAGTCTTGCCCCGGCGAAGTACTCCCGTGCGCTTGCGCCCATGGGATGCTGGATGTTTGAGCCGTGCACGAGCTGTGCGTCGCCCAAGCTGCCTTCGCCCTCGGCGTCTTGGTTCACGGCGGTGGTGACGGGCTGCGCGTTGACGGCGCGGTACGGGTCGCTGTAGTACCAGTTGATGAACACGGCGGCTGCAAGGGCAAGGACGAGAGTGATCATCACCAGCTGACGTTTTTGAAAGAGTTTTCGCATGTGTAATTCCTCCGATTGTGTGTATTGTAGGGACGAACTGCGTTCGCCCGAAAGTGACGATGAATTTTGCCGGGCGAACGCAGTTCGCCCCCCTACGGACTGTGCTATCCACCCATCTGTGCCACGCTGACCATGTTGCTGCCGATGCCCAGCACTGCCGTGACGGCTTCCACGATCGCTTGCCGCACGAGGATATCTCCGCCGCCTTGGGCAATCACCGCCACGCCGCGCACCTGCGGTTCAATCATGCGCAACACGAGACCCTGCTGCCCTGCGCCCTGCCCGATGACCACGTATTCGGTGCGCACGTTGATGTGCTCTTCGATGCGGTCGCCGTCTTGCACGATGCGGGTGTCGCTGCTGCCTTGGGTGGCGAACATGGGCTGGCTGCCGGCGTCGATGGTGAGCATCACACGCACATCGCCTGCGCCTGCAATTGCGCCGAGTAGGTCCTCCAAGCGATGCTCAAGCTGATGCTCGAACTCGGCTAAATCCACGCGAATGGACTCACTGGCGGGGTTGACGGTCGCCGGTGCGCGGCTGCCGCCGGAGGGTAGTCCGCTGATGGCCAGCAGCAGCAGACCAAGCACGCCTGCCAATAACAGCGCCGCCTGCCAGCGCGAAATCTTCCACTTTTTGAGCATGTCGTTTAACTTTGCCATCGTGTTTGCCTCGTCAATTCATTACAATTTCAACATCAAAGCCAACTTCGTGACGCAGCGCGGCGGCTAGACCTGTAGTGTTGCTCCCGTGTGAAATTTCCACCCGCGCTAACACAATATCTATGCTGCCGTCGGACAAAATAGACGTGCCCAGGGCAATTTCTCCGTCCAAGCCGCGGGCGTCTAGGACTTGTCGCATGCGGTTGCGCAACTCGATGTCGATGGCGCTTTGCATTTGCTCTGCCATCTCCCGTTGCAGTGCGTGATTGACCGGCGGCGCTTGCATCTGCGGGAACACCCAGTCCAGCGACGCGCCGCCGCGGGTGATAATCGGCGACAAAAACGCGCTGAGCAAAAACACCGCCACCACCACCCGCACGGATTTCTCCACCGCGCCTTTTGGGGCAAGCAGACGAACGATGCCGCCCGCCAATGCCGCCAAGGCAATCGACAACGCCCAGGTGCGAAATGCTTCCATCTCAGACTCCTCTTTTGCAACTTTTTTGAAAAAAAGTTGCGCAAAAAACTTTAGCCGCTTCGCGGGGAGATTTTATGGGGCTGGAGTAGGACACAGCGAAGCGACCAAGCTCCACCGCAGGTGGCGCAAATGTCACACGCCACGCATCGTCAATACAATTCCTGTGGAAATCACCAGCAGCGCGGCGTTGAACAGCACGCAGGCGCTCAGTATCGCCACGGCATGTGCGGCACTTTTGAACACGCCGCCTGCGCGCGATTGCCCGAACAGCTCTGACGCACCGGCAAGCCCCTTGAGCATCACCGACCACAACAGCAGCTCGGTGAGCACAGGACCGTAGAGCAGCAGCGCGGCAATCAGCGCAAAGCCACCCACCGCACCTTTGACGAGGCTCACGCTGCTCAGTATCGCGCCGGTGGCCTCGCTGATGGCACCGCCCACCACGGGGATGCTACTGGCCAAGACGCGCACGCCGCGAATGACCAAAGCATCGGCTGTGTTGGCGATGACGCTTTTGATGGAAAGCAGCGCGGTGAACAAGCTCGCCAGCACAGCAAAGGTGCCCAGAACGGTCTTTTTGATGGCGGCGGCCACGGCGGAAAGTCGTGCGTCTTGCGCGGCGGCATCCACGAGGCTAAGCCCGAGCACAATGCCGGTGGTGGGGATAATCACCCCCTGCGCCAGCTGCGAAAGCCCTTGCGCTGCCATGAACGCCAGCCCGTGGTAGCTCACGGCAGCGCTGGGTCGCCCGCTTGCGGTGAGCAGCCCCGCCAGCACGGGAATGAGTGCGAGGTTGAAGTTTGCGCCCAGCTGCACCACCGCCGCCGCCGCTCGCATGAGTTCCGCCAAGCCCGGCAGCAGCAGAATTAGCGCCAGCATGCTGCCGACGATTTCGAGGGTGCGGCGCATTTTTTCGTCTTCGGGCAGGATGGAGAAAGCGTAGGCCATCAGCATGATCACGCCCATCGCCAGTGCGCCCGAGCGCAGCACGCGCATAAAACTGCCCTGCAGCATGTTCAGCAGCTGGTTGATGATGTCGCGCGGGGACACGTTGAGCAGACCGTATAGATCTATGTCGCCCAAGCCGAGGTCAGCGAGCAGGTCGCGGGTTTCGGGCGGGAGGGTGTCGGCGAGTTGTCCGGCACCACTGGCATCCAACTGCGCGTCGATGTTGGGCGTATAGGCTTGGGCGGAAATGGCGAAGGCGGCGAGCAATAGCAGCGTAACCAGTGCTTTTTTCCACATGTGTTTTATCCTCGTATCAGTCCTACCGCAAGTTGCGCGATGCTCATGAGCATCGGCAGGGTGAGCGCCAAAATGAGCAGACGACCGCCCAGTTCCACGATGTTTGCCAGGGAGCTTGACCCACTGTCGCGGCAAATATCAGCGGCAATTTGCGTGGTGATGCAAATGCCCAGCGCCTGCACCAGCATGGTGAAAGCGTTGTTGCCACCCAGCAGATTGTCCGCACCCAGTGGGGTGTAGGCGAGAATCTCCTGCACACCGGCGATGAGCTGCTGCAGCGAGCTAAAGGTGAGCAAGACCACCGCAAGAATGCCGCCGAGTTGCACGAAGATGGCGAACTCTGGTTTGATTTGCCGCACAATGAGCGCCGCGATGGCTGCGATGATGGCGGCGATGCCAAGCTGAATCATATCGGTAACACCGACGACACGGTTTCAAGCAGGCGCAGCAGCTCGGGGATGAGCATCATCAAAATCACTACGATGCCTGCCAGCACCACCAGCATGCCGTATTCCTCCCGCCCGATTTTGGCGAGAATCTGCTGCAAAATGGCCACGATCAACCCGACCGATGCGATGCGAATAATCAGCGTTAAGTCCATGGTAAACTCCTCATATGAACAAAATCATGACGGTTAATCCCGCCAGCACACCGAGGGTGAAGGCCGCTTTGCCGCGGGTGTCGCGCACGGCGCGGGCTTGGTCGAGCTGCGTGGTCAGCAGGCTTTCGTGCAACTGCAGGGCTTCGCGCTGGCCGGCGGCGTCGCTTGCGCCAAGCAACTGCCCCAGCGAAAGCAGATGCCTGCGGTCGTCGTCTTTCAGCCCATGCCCGGGCGATTGCAGCGCGCCTTGCCACGCCTGCGGGAAGTCCACGCCGGTGTTCATGCTATGTAAGCAGCGCGGCAAAAACGCCGGGTGCTGCGCTTGTTCGCACAGGTCGGCGACCATGGTTTGCACGGGCGGGCGGCTGTATTGCAGCTGTGCACGCAGCTGCGCGAGCATTTGCAGGCACAGCTCCAGCTGGCGGGCGCGTTGCATCATCGTGCGGGAAATGAGCGCGCCCGTGCCCGCGCAAGCCAAGAAAATCAGCGTCATGGCGATATAGTTGAGCATAATTTTTCACGTTCTTTCAGTTGCAGATAATTACGCATTACGCATTGCGCATTACGCATTTCAATCTGTATGAGCCAGTCAAATGCGTGCAGCAGCTGCCGCACCACCGGGCGAGTGAGCGCTTCGTCCACGCTGCCTGCGTGCACGGTGGCAGCGAAGCTCACGCCTGCGTGCATGCCGGTCTGCAGCGCTGCCACGTCTTCGTCGCCGCCGAGTTCGTCGCAGACCATCACCTGCGGTGCTAGACTGCGCAAGGCGAGCATGATGCCCTGCCCTTTGGGGTAGCCGCTGAGGACATCGGTGTTCACGCCCACATGGCAGCAAGGCATGCCGTTGCGTGTGCCGGCGAGCTCGCCGCGCTCGTCGATAACGGTCACGCGCAGACCGTGGTTATCCGAAAGCCGGCGGGATAAATCGCGTAGCAAGGTGGTTTTGCCGCTGCCGGGTGGCCCTGTGATGAGCACGCTGGGCAGCTGCCCGCCGGTGTAAATCTTGCTGCAAAGCTCGGCGGCTGTGCCGGGGATTTCCCGCGCCACGCGCAGGTTCACGCTGGAGATTTCACGCACGGCGCTCACTTGCCCGTGTTCAAGCACTGCGGTGCCGCACAGCCCTGCGCGGTGACCGCCGGGCAAGGTGATGTAGCCGCGCGCGATGTCTTGGGTGTAGCTGTGCACGGAAAACTCACACAGGCTGCGCAGGATTTGCGCCAGTTGCTCGGCGGTCAGGCGCAGGCAATCGTTGCGCCAAAGAGGGGTGACGCGCTGCGAGGCGGTGATGTAATGCGGGCCACTCGGCAGGGTGAGCGACAGTGCCGCACCGGCGCGCATGCGGATTTCGGTGGTCTGCGTGCGCAGGTCGTCGGGCACGCAGGCGAGGATGTCTCGCACGAAGGCGGGCAGGTGAGACGCGGCTTGGTCAAAGGGCTTTGCGCCAAGTGATAAAACCAAAGCAAACACCCCCTTCACGCATTTTTACATGCTTATGCAGGGGATGTCCGGGATATTCCGTTTGCAGCATTCTATCAAAATTGAGTCGGGTTCACATGCACCATGCAATGCTTGACTTTCTCGAACCGGGCTTCGATTTCGTCGTGCACCTGCTGGGCGATGTCGTGCGCCTGCGCGAGCGTGGCGGCTGCATCGGCGCGGATTTCCACGTCCACGTAAATCTTGTTGCCGAACAAGCGCGTGCGCAGGTTGTCAATCCCCAGCACCTGCGGTTGCGCTAAAATGACCTCGCGCATGGCTTGCTGGAGTTCATCATCGCAGGCTTTGTCGGTCATCTTACCAATGGCATCAAGGGCGATTTTGACGGCGGTTTTCAGGATAAACAGGCAAATGATGAGCGCCGCCACGCTGTCCATGATGAGGAAACCCAGCATCGCACCCAGGATGCCCACAAAGCTGCCGATGGACGACAGACCGTCCGCGCGGCTGTGCCAAGCGTCGGCCATCAGTGCGCCGGAGTCAATCTTCTTGGCGGTGGCGCGCACGTACCAAAACAGCCCCTCCTTCACTCCAATGGATACCACGGCGGCAATCAGCGCGAGCAGCCCCGGCACGGCGATGGTTTCGTAATGCCCCGCCAAAATGCGCTGCACGCCGCCCCAGCCAATGCCCACACCCACCGAGAACACCAGCAGCGAAAGCAAGAGCGCCGCCACGCACTCAAAGCGCTCGTGACCGTAGGGGTGCTTGGCATCGGGCTTTTTGCCGGCGAGCTTGATGCCGATCATCACCACCACGGTGCTGATGAGGTCGGCGATGGAATGCACGCCATCGCTGACCATGGCGGTGGAGTGCGCGAAAATGCCTGCGAACAGCTTGAATGCCGCCAGCAGTATGTTGACGATGATGCTGTGGCGCGCGGTGCGCATGGCGAGTTGCTGTGCTGTTTTTTTCTTCATGATAAAACTCCTCTTTCTGTCAGGGTATTCCGCGGGCAAAAAAAAAGGCACACCTACGGAACATTTCTGTCCCGCAGATGTGTGAAAGTGTTCATCTGCTGCCGCTTGCGCAGCCCGGCACCATGGCAAGCCATCGCCTGTTCAGAGCGCCAGTATAGCACAATTTTGCGGCGTTGTCAAGTGTTTTGTTATTCCGCGCCATATTTTCGCTGCATGCGTTCCACTTCTTCTTGCATGTCGCGCAGATCCTCTTGCGCCTCTTGGATGGCGGCGTTTTGCTCCACGGGTTCTTCGGGCGGGGGAGCGGGCGCAACCGCTTCGGTTTGCGGCTCGTCGATGCTCACGTCCAGCAAATCATCGCAGGTTTGTCCTTCGATGTCCGACGCGGGCAAGGCTTGCGTGGGCTCGGGCTGCTCAACGATGGAGTCTTCGGCTGCGGGCTGCTGCCGAGCCTTTTTCTTTGCAAGAATTGGCAGCACAATCGCCAGCGCAAGCATCAGCACCGAAACAGCGCTGGCTGCCGCACCCAGCACAAGCCCGCGCGGGCGGTAGTGCATCTCGATTTCATGCGTGCCTTCGGGCAGGTCAATGGCGAGGTAAGCGCCGTTGCCTGTGCTCAACAGCGGCACACGTTGACCGTTGAGGAACACCCGCCAGCTTTCATCAAAGGGGATGGAGGTGAACATCAGCCCGTCCTCCGGTGCGGTGATGGTACCGGCCAAGCGGGTGTCGCTGAATGCGGTGAGCTGCAGTGCGCCTTGCGACAACACTTCGTAGCCTGCTCGGAAGGTGTCCATGTCGATGGCGTAGGCATCCAGGCGGAATGAGCCGGAGGTGGCGTTGTTGTGCCGCGGCGTGAGGCGCAGCTCAATTTCAAGCGGCTCGCCTGCGCGGATTTCGCCGATGTCGATCACGGTGTTGCGGCGGTGGCGTGCTTCGGTGCGATCCGCGCGCATGATATATAGCCCGTGAATGTAGTTGCGGTCAAAGTGGATGTACACGTTGGTGTCTGTTTCGCTAATCAACAGCAGCGGGATGACGGCATATTGCCCTTGTGGGCGCTCGCTGAAGCTAATCATGTTGGTGCCGCTGATTTCGGGGCTAAGGTTGGGGTGAGAAGATGAGCCGTGGTTAATTTGAATCTCAAGCGGGGTGAACACATCCTCTTGCACGTGGCTGGCGCGCTGCCAGAAGTCTTGTTGCAGGTGAATGGGGTTGTTCATGTGTGCGGTTTCCCATTGGCGCAGGTTGTCGTGCGCCCAAAATGCCACGGACAGGGGATAGCGGTTCTCGAACACGGTGAAGCGTTCATAATCCAGCTGCGGGTGGCGTTGATAAATCATGGGGTTGAGCGTTTGCACAAACGAGCTGCCACGCGGCGGGTGATTGTGGTCGTGGCCGTGGTTTTCCACCAGCCAGCGCAGGTTGTGCATGGCGTTGAAGACCGGCGTGTTGGGGTTGTAGATGTAGCTGTTGATGTGGTTGGAGTCCATGCCCAGGCGGTTTTGCAGGTTGGCCACGCGCTCGTTGGCCATGGAGCTGAAGGTGGAGATGCCGCGGTAGCCATACCATGCCGGAGCCATGTGGGTGCGGCTGTCGGTGACCTCCATGCGGGAGAACAATTCGTCGTCAAAGTCCAAGATATTGTTGCGCACGTGTTGGAATTGCACAACGCCCGAGGTGAAGTTTTCGCGCACGGCGGTGATTCTGAATTGGTTGATGCTGGCCGCGCTCACTTCGGTAATCACTGCGCAAAACAGCAGCAGCGCAAGCCCGGCTTTCCAGCGTTTGTCGCCCTTCATGTGCGCCAGCAACAGGATGCCGTAGACCAGCAAAAACGCCAGCGTGATGGCAATGGTGATGTAGAAATTGCCGTACACATTGTTGCCGCCGGGATTGTGTTGCAGCACATGCCGTTGCAGCATGGGCGTGCCCACGCGCTCCACGATGATGACGAATGCTGCCACGCCCACGCCCACGCCAAGCAGCGCTTTGGCCGAGATATCGCGGATATGCTGGAACGCGCGAAAGGCGATGAACAGCAGCAAAAAGCTGTAGATGAACGAAAAACGGTGGGGTAGGTCATTGGGGAACTTGCCTGCGTGCCACAACCAGTTGAGAATGTTGACGTTCATGCTGAGGAACATGAAGACCATCAGTGCGCTGTAAACGATTTTTTCGCGCAGCTTGATTTTTGGTGCAAGCAGGAACAATGGAGCCAGTAGCAAGGCAATCACGCCGCTGTAGACATTGGGCAGGGCGTTCATGCCGTGCCCGCGGTAGGTGACGTTGAGGCTGGCCATGTGTTGCGCCAAAAAGTCAAAGGCGCTGAAGAACAGGTTGGCGTTGTCGGGCATGCTCGCGCCTGTGGCGGACGACGACTGCAACGCGAAGAACGTGGGCAGTAGCGCAATGGCCGCAAGCCCACCGGCAAGCAGCGAGCCCGCGCCAAAAGCGAGCATCGCGCGCGGCAAGCGCAGACGGAGTATCTTGGGCTGGGGTTTGTTCGCTTCGGGCAGTTTGGCTTCAAGCTCATAGTTGCTGAAATACTGCACAAAGAAGAACAGCACGCTGAAAATGCACAGCATGAAGCCCATATAAAAGCTGCTGAACATGGCAATGGCCAAACTGACGGCATACAGCGCAAACTTGCCTTTGGTCACGCAATAGTGAATGCCCAGGGCAATCAACGGCAGCAGCGCAAGGGCATCTAGCCACATCACGTTCCAGTAATAGGCCAGCAGCCACGCGCAAAAGGCATACAAAATGCCGAAGGCTGCAATTGAGAAATTGTTGAGCCCAAACATCTTCTTGAGCATGTAGGAGAAGGTCACAGCAGCCAGCACGCACTTGATGAGCACCATCACGGCGATGGCCTCGGGCACACGCTGGTGACCAAACAGCAGCACGGTGATGATGCCAATGGGGCTGGACAGATAGTTGAAGAAGTTGCCCAAAAATCCGCCGCCCAAGCCGCTGTACCAGGAATACAGCAAGCTGCCGCCGCCGGTCAGGCGCATTTGCAGCTCGCCAAACAGCGGGGCATATTGGTGGAACAGATCCATGTGCAAAATGCTGCGCACGCCGCGTTCGCCGCTGACGAACGGCACCATGTTGTGCACGAACCACATGAAAATCATCAGAAAAGTTGCGCCCACGCCTGACGCCGCCACGTAGCAATTCTCTTTTGCCCAGCGTTTGAGCTTGTCCATGTTTTCCTCCTTTAATTACCCGGGTGAACGATGTTTTGCACAAATGCGTGATAAACTTGCACGGAAGCTTCGCCATTGATGTCACGCAACACAGAGGTGTTGTTCGTGCCATTGCCTAGCTCGCCATGGGTATTGTTTCCGCTGGCGAGCAAGAGCGAATTGCCGGAGCTGTCCACAGCAATCACAAAGGTTCTGTAGCCAACTGCTGAAATTTGCACGCCCGCTTCTGCGCCGCCTAGCGACATGGGGAAACGCGGACCGCCGAACACGTTGAGCCGTTGATGGTGCGTTTTGTTCACATTTAGCCGTTGGTAGCCGCGTTCACCATACCAAGTGCCGCCGCCCCAAGTGAACACGTCGCCGTTGCTCAATATCGCAACCGCGTGGCGGCTTCCAACGGCAACATGCGTGGTGTTGTCTAAACCAACTTCGCGTCCGATGATTGTACTTGCGCCGTTGATGAACGTGTTTTGTTGGCTGCGGCGCCCGGTGTCAATCGCAAGTTGCCCGTATTGATTGTTCCCCGCCACCATCAGCTGCCCTGAGGTGGCGCTCGCGTCTTCTGCGCGAACGATGAGGGAGAATCTGTCTCCCGCGGCGATCTGAATCACGTTGTCGATATAGCGCACATTATTCCAAAGCGTTCGTTGTCCGGAGGGTTGTGCCCGTGATGTTGAACGGCGAGCCCAGAAGAAAAAACTACGCCCTTGTTGACCATCGCGATTAGAGCCCCATGTCCACAAAACACGACGTGATGTCACGGTTGCCAGCACGTGGTTTGCGCTGGCTGAAATCGCCATGACATCGCTCAATTGGCTGCCAGAAGATTGCCCATGTGACGAGGAGCCGGCGAGGATTGCGGCGGGCGCGGTAATCGCTGCGCTTGTGCTGCCAACACCCAACCAACCGTTGCGATTGCAGCCCCAACCCCACGCCAAGCCATCCGCACAAATGGCGAATGAGCGATTTCCACCCGCCTCTATTTGCGCATAAACTCGGCGGTCTACGATGGCTGGCGGTTGTTGGGCTTCGGCATGGCATGGGCAATTGGGTCGCCCAAGTTGACCACTTTCGTTGGCACCCCAAGAAAACGCAAGCCCCGCAGCGGTGAGTGCAAGCGAGTGGTTTTCGCCTGCCGACACTTGAACAAACTCGTAGGTTAGTCCATACTCGCTGCGCGCTGAATCTGGTCCTGCAACGAGCAGCGGGCTTGTGATTATCGCTAGGTCTGATGCAACGCCCAACTGCCCATGGGCATTGCTGCCCCACGCCCACACGTTGCCGTGGCTATCAAGCGCCAGTGTGTGATTGAGCCCGGCTGAAACGGCGTGCCACTGCGCATCATCGGCGTAGGCGCTGGCACTGATCCCCAGCACGCCAACGGCGAGCACCAGCACCAAAGCAACGGATAGAATTTTTTTCATGTGGCTCTCCTTAAAATCATTCCACCCAAGTGCGGTCGCTTTCCTTGGGCATAATCAACGTGTGTTCGCCGTCCCAGATGAACTCCACGGTTTTGGTGAACCCATGGCGGTTTTTCGCCACGATGATTTCCATGGTGTTCGCCTCGGGCAGGTCAACGGTGTTGGCATCGTCGTTTTCGTTTTTGTAGTACTCCTCGCGGTACAGCATCAGCACCACGTCGGCATCCTGCTCAATCGAGCCGGACTCACGCAGGTCGCTGAGCTGTGGCCGGTGCGACTTGCCGCGACCTTCCGTGGCACGGCTGAGCTGTGCGCAGCAGATGACGGGGATGTTCAAGTCTTTTGCCATCATTTTCAGCCCGCGCGTGATTTCGCTGACTTCTTGCACGCGGTTTTCGGTGCGTCGTGCGCCTTGGATGAGCCCGAGGTAGTCGATGACGATGCAGTCCACGCCTTTGAGCCGCCGCGCGCGCGCCTTAATCTCCGGCACGGTGATGGTGGAGGTGTCGTCAAACCACAGTTCGCAGTCGTTGAGTCTGCCCACTGCGTCGCCGATTTTGCGCCATTCGTCCTGCGAAAAATCGCCGGTGCGGAACTTATAACCCGCTACGAGGGCTTCCATCGACAGCACGCGGGTGGCAACCTGCTGCTTGGTCATCTCCAAGGTGAAGAACAGCACCTTGCGGCTGCTGTGCGTGGCGATTTGCTGGGCAATGCGCAGCGCCACGGAGGTTTTACCCATGGCCGGACGCGCGCCGATGAGCACCAAGTCCGCGCGGTTGAAGCCGGTGAGGCAGTTGTCCAGCTCGGTGAAGCCGGTCTTGAAGCCCTGGAACTGCTCTTTGTCCGGCGATGACATCTTCGCCAGATGGTCATACACGTCGTTGACGATGATGTCGCGCAGGCGGTTGGGTCCTTCTGTGCCGCGGCCTTGGCGGATTTCATAAATCTTCTGCTCGGCGTTGTCGAGCAGGGTGTCAGCGGTTTCGCTTTCGGCGGCAGCGGTTTCGATGATTTCCTGCGCGATGGACATCAGGCGGCGCGTGGTATATTTCTCGCGCACGATGTTGGCATAGCTCTCGATGTTTTGCGTGCTGGGCACACTTTGCGCCATCTGCAGCAGATAGTTGCGCCCGCCGGCGTCGTCGTAGACTTGGTCGCGCTTGAGGTGCTCGAGCACCACCAGCGGGTCGATTTTGCCGCCGTGCGTTTCGATTTCCACCATGGCGGCGAAAATGGCTTGGTGCTGCGGCAAAAAGAAATATTCAGGCCGCACGGCAACCTGTGCGGTGGCCAAGCAGCTTGGGTCGATGAGAATGCTGCCCAGCACGGCCTGTTCGGCTTCCATGCTAAAGGGCATTTGCAGGTTTTCTGGGGGCATGAAGTTCTCCTTTTGCGCTAACAGCCGCCGCCGTAATATCCACCGCCATAGTAGCCGCCGCCTTGTCCGCCGCGCCCGCTGGGCAGGAAGAACGGCAACATCACGATGGGCGGCATGGGGGTATGTTGCGGCAGGAGAGTGCCTTGTGGCCGCTCGACATAGCGCGCGGCACCGCAGCAAAAGCAGAACTTATGCTCCGGTTCGATTTGTTTGCCGCAGTTGGTGCAAAACATGGCGTGCTCCTTTATCGTCTGGCTCTTTTAGATAATTGTATTGATGTGTTTTTTTGCTTCGGGCGGCGCGCCCGCCGCCCCTACAGGTGGGTGTCTCCTACAAGGCTATGGTCAAGCCGCAACATGTAGGGGTGGCGGGCGCGCCACCCGGGCTATATGTCAATACAAAGGGTTAAAACAGCCTATCGTATTTTACAAGTTGCGGACAGCATTAACCGCCAGCAAACTTCGCCCCCTCAGCCGACGCGCCAAGTTTCGTCAAGCCGAAAGTTGAGGTTCGCGTCGCCAGCTCCCCCGCAAGCGGTGGAGCCGTCCGGGGCAGCGACTCGCAGAGAGTCTGATAGAATCGTTTCTTGAGCGGCCCTCGCGCGGGCGCGGGGGCTGTCGTCGCGAATTAGATTTTCTCATTCATCCACTGTAGCGCGACGACTGGGGGTGCGGAGTTTGCGGACGTGCGCAGTTATCCTACAGGCTGGGTGTTGGGGCGAGTTTCGCGGCGATTTCGCCTGCGATGCGGTAAGCATAAGTTTGCGTGATTTTCGTTTTGCTGCCCCAAGCATTCATGCCATAGGCACTGACATAAATTTTGGCTTGGTTGCCACCAAACGGCTTCACGGCAACGCTAACGATTGTGGGGGCTTCGTTCCAGCGATTGAACGCGACCGTGGTGTGGTAATTCCCAATGGTGGGCAAGGTTCTGCGATAGCCTTTGCTGGCAGACAACACGACGTGGATATCAGCGATGTTGTTGATATTACACAAGGGCACAATCGCGCTTGCGTGATGGTCTTCGCGGCTTTGGAAAGCCATGAGAAAAGTCAATGGCAACGGAATAACGACTGAAATCCACATTCCATCGCCACGCAAAATCGCGAAAGCGACAATCCCCATGAGCAAGGGGAGAGCCCATGGTAGACGACGCAACACCAATTGTCTTCGCTCTTTTCGCCAAAGTTTATCGAACTGTTGGCGCGTTTCGCTTGTCATCAATGGCTCAAACGGCACTTGCTCAATCATACGCTACTCTCCCGTTACCTGCACGAAAAACTTCGCGTTCACGCCAGAAAACAGCTTGATTTCAGCTTCATATGTTCCGCAGTTCTTGATGTCGTCAATGGTGATTTTGCGGCGGTCAGCGGCGATGCCAAGCTGTGCCTGCAGCGCATCAGCGACTTCTTTCGCCGTCACTTTGCCGAACAAGCGCCCCTGCTCGCCTGCCTTGGCGGCAACCTTCACCGTCTTGCCGTCGAGCTTGGCGGCGGCATCTTTGGCGGCTGCGGTTTCGCTGGCGAGCTTGTGGGCAGCGGCGGCCTCGCGGTTTTTCAGCTCGGTCATGGCCTGCGCGTTGGCCTCGATGGCCAGTTTGCGCGGGAAGAGAAAATTGCGGGCGTGGCCGTCGGCGGCGTTGACGAGGTCACCTTTTTTGCCGAGCCCCTTCACGTCTTGGGTAAGGACTACTTTCATGGGGTAAACCCTCCTATGCATAATTATATACCATTATAGCGGATAATGGCGCGATTGTCAAGCTTGACTTGTGCGCAAATATGTGCTATACTAGTATGAAACCGAAAGGGGAGACTTGCGATGCAGATCAATCGGGTGGAATTTTGCGTTGCTCAAGCTTGCACAGGGCGCTGCAAGCATTGTTCGATTGGCGTGAAAGACACAAATGAGCATATCCGTTATGCAAAATTGGCGGGTGCGCTCACACGATGGAAGAGTGAATTGCCGATAGAGTCGGTGATGTGCTTTGGCGGTGAACCGTTGCTGTACGCGGATGAAGTTTGTGCAATCTTTCGGGAAGCGAAAGCCGCGGGTATTGCGCAACGGCAGTTGATCACCAACGGGTACTTCAGCCGCGATGCCGCGAAAATCGCAGAAGTTGCCACGCAGCTCAGCGATTGCGCGACTGAAATATTACTTTCGGTTGATGCGTTCCACCAAGAAACAATCCCCCTAGAACCTGTGCAGCAATTCGCGAAGCTGGCGAAACATGTGCGCTTGCATCCAGCATGGCTGGTTTCGGCCGAAGACGACAACGAATGGAATGTGCGTACGCGCCAAGTGCTCGCGCAATTTGGCGACCTTGCGGTCAGCAATGGGAACGTGGTGTTCCCGCGCGGCAATGCGTTGAAGTATCTCGCGGAATACTTCCCCGAAGATGCGCCGCAAACCTCGCCCTATGACGGCGCACCAAGCTTGTTCGTTGCGCCAAACGGAGATGTGTTTGGCCCGCAAGGGAAATTGGGCAACGCGTATGAGAATAGTTGGATAGGATGAACATGTTAACACAAGCCACACACACCATCGACCACCACGGCATGTTTGCACCTGGCGACCACGTTGTCGTCGGGCTTTCGGGCGGTGCAGACAGCGTGGCGTTGTTGCACCTGCTGTGCAGCTTGCGCGAGCCATGGCAGCTCACGCTCACCGCCGCGCACGTCAACCACAACCTGCGGGGCGAGCAATCGCAGCAGGACGAGCAGTTCTGCCGCGCGCTGTGCGAGCAATGGCAGGTGCCGCTGCAGGTGCATCAGGCGCAGTTTGCGCGCTTCACCGAAGCGGCGGGGCGCGAAGTGCGCTATGCCTTTTTCGCGCAGCTCGGCGGCGACAAACTGGCATTGGCGCACACGCTCAGCGACCGCATGGAGACTTTCCTGCTCAACATTGCGCGGGGAACGACGCTGCGTGGCTTATGCTCGATTTCGCCCACACGAGATAAGATTATCCGTCCGCTGATTGACTGCACGCGTGCCCAAGTGGAAGAATACTGCGCGGCGCACGAGCTGAACTATCGCGTGGACGAAAGCAACGCAGACTTGCAATATCGGCGCAATCAAGCGCGGCATGAAGTGTTGCCGCAGCTGGGCTGGAATCCCGACCACATGCGGCGCATGTTTGCCGCGCTGGAAGCGGACGAGTCCTATTTGACAGAGCAAGCGCTGCAGCCGGGGGATTTCTTGCACGCGCCCGCGCCGCTGAAGAATCGCGCGCTGCGGCATTTGCTTGAGCGGTCGGGTCGCGATGTGACCCAAGTGCGCATGCAAGAGCTGGAAAAACAGCTGCGGTCGCCCAAGTTCACAAAAAAATTACGATTGATTCAAAAAGAGGGCTTGGCAAATGCGCAGCAATGTGATACAATAGAGTGTGATGTGTTGAAAAGTACGCGTGGGAGAGAGAGAAAGAGAGATGGAGATATTCATTAGCCAGGATGAACTGGCAAGCATCGTGCAAGACCTTGCCGCGCAAATCTCGCGGGACTATGCTGGCAAGCGGCTGCTGCTGGTGTGTGTGCTCAAAGGCGCGTTTGTGTTTTTGGCAGACTTAGTTCGCGCGCTGACGATTCCCCATGAGGTGGAGTTCGTGGCGGCGTCGAGCTACCGCAACAGCACAAAGCCCGGCGAGTTGGAGGTGCTGCAGGACTTGTCGCTGCCGCTGGAGGACTATGATGTGCTGGTGGTGGATGATATTTTGGACAGCGGCAACACGCTTTCGGTGATGCTCGCACACCTGCAGACGAAGAATCCGTGCAGCCTGGAGCTGTGTGCGCTGCTGGACAAGCCCAGCCGCCGCGTCGTGCCTGTGCGCGCGAAATATGTGGGTCGGCAGATTCCCGACGCGTTTGTGGTGGGCTATGGTCTCGATTATGCGCAACAATATCGTTACTTGCCGCATATTGCGGTATTAAATGATGAAAATAAATAACAATATGCATTGCGAAAGGGTTTGACGTGAACAGAAACAATTTAATGAAATTTGTTGTCATTGGGCTGGTGCTGGTTTTGATTTTCGGCTTTGCCGTCCATGCAATGAACACCGACCGCGGCGAAGTGCTGGAGTATTCCGAGCTGGTGATCATGATGCGGCGCGGGGAGATTGGCTACTTCACCTACAACACCGGTAACGGTGTCGTGCAGTTTTGGCGGCGCGACCAAGTGGAGCTCAATGAAGAAAGGCAGCTGCGTCCGCATCCGGACTACCGTCGCAGCGGCTTTGGGCGGGCGACTATCGTTTCCCAGGCGTTTTTCTTCCAAAACATCGACCCAGTTGTGTGGGAATTTAATCTACACGAAGACCGGGTGAATTATCCACAATACCAAATCGGCTTTGATGTTTTGGACACCAACACTGCAGCCTTGCTGTGGCAGGTGCTGCCAATGGTGCTCATTGGTGGTGTGCTGGTGTTTGCCATGATCACCATGATGCGCCGCACCAGCAACATGATTAGCGGCGAAAACCGCAGCAACATGAACTTTGGCAAGGCTCGCCTGCGCTTGATGCAAAAAGACGACAAGCGCAAAACCAAATTTGACGACGTGGCCGGCGCCGAAGAAGAAAAAGAAGAGCTGCAAGAAATTGTGGAGTTCTTGCGCAACCCCGAAAAGTTCAGCGAGCTCGGCGCACGCATCCCCAAGGGTGTGTTGCTGGTGGGACCGCCGGGCACGGGCAAGACCCTCATCGCGCGCGCAGTGGCAGGCGAAGCCGACGTGCCCTTCTTCAGCATTTCGGGCTCTGACTTCGTGGAGCTCTACGTGGGCGTGGGTGCGAGCCGCGTGCGTGACATGTTCACCCAAGCAAAAAAAGCCGCGCCGTCTATCGTGTTCATCGACGAGATTGACGCCGTGGGGCGTCAACGTGGCGCAGGCATGGGCGGTGGTCACGATGAACGTGAGCAAACGCTCAACCAGCTGCTGGTGGAAATGGACGGCTTTGGCACGAACGAAGGTGTAATCATCATCGCCGCCACCAACCGACCGGACATTCTTGACCCTGCGTTGCTGCGCCCGGGCCGCTTTGACCGCCAAGTTACGGTGCTTGTGCCCGACGTGAAAGGCCGCGAGGCCATCTTGCGTGTGCACGCCCGCAACAAGCCACTTGCTCCCGACGTTGACCTGAAGGTGATTGCGCAAACCACCGCGGGTTTCACCGGCGCGGACTTAGAAAACCTGCTCAACGAAGCCGCACTGCTGGCTGCTCGCCACAACCACAAAGCCATCACCGCCGCCGAAATTGAGTCGGCGATGCTCAAAGTGGTCATCGGCACGCAGAAGAAGTCGCAGCACAAAACCGAAAAAGACCTCAAGCTTCTGGCCTACCACGAAGCCGGGCACGCTGTGACCTCGTACTACCTTGAAAGCAGAGACGATGTGCACCAAATCAGCATCATCTCGCGCGGCATGGCAGGTGGATACACGATGTATCTGCCGCAGGACGATAAAAACTTCATCAGCAAAACCGACATGGAAGAGGATATTGTTGGCTTGCTGGGCGGTCGCGTGGCCGAGGCACTGGTCATCGGTGACATCTCCACCGGCGCGAGCAACGACATTGAGCGCGCCACCCGCTTGGCGAAGGATATGGTCATGCGCTACGGCATGTCCGCGGAGCTTGGACCCATTGCCTACACCACCAACAGCGAGGTTTTCCTCGGGCGTGATTACGGTCAAACTCGCAGCTATAGCGAGCACATGGCCGAGAACATCGATCTGGAAATCAAGAACGTCATCAACACCGGCTATCAGCGCGCCGAGCAGATTCTCAACATCAACATGGCGCAGTTGCATGAAGTTGCGCGCGTGCTGCTGAAGCTCGAAACCATTTCGGGCGAGCAGTTCAAACAAGTGATGAACGGCGAAACGCTGCCGGAAATGAACGCATAATATTGTTTTTGTGGGCGGCGGCAGCGTCGCCCATCATACATAGCAAAGGGAGTCCCCATGCCAAAAAAAGACTACACCAACACAGACATGACAAAGCTCGTCGGCGCAGACAAAGTGCGCAAGCGCCCGGGCGTGATTTTCGGCTCTGACGGCCTTGAGGGCTGCCAGCATGCCGTGTTCGAGATTTTGAGCAACAGTATCGACGAAGCACGCGAGGGTCACGGTGACCGCGTGATTGTGACGCGCTACCTCGACCACAGCATCGCCGTGCAGGACTTTGGGCGCGGCTGCCCGGTGGACTGGAACGAGCGCGAAAACTGCTTTAACTGGGAGCTTGCGTTTTGCGAGCTCTATGCCGGCGGCAAGTATGACACGAACTCCGGCGGCAGCTATACGTTTTCGCTTGGCCTCAATGGGCTTGGGCTGACTGCCACGCAGCAGTCGTCTGAGTGGATGAACGCCGAGATTTTCCGCGACGGTCATCGCTTCACGCTCAACTTTGAAAAGGGCAACATCGTGGGCGAAATGCAAAAAGAGCCAACCCGCCAAAAGCAAACCGGCTCGCGCTTTCACTGGAAGCCCGACCTCGAAGTGTTCACCGAGATTAACATTCCGCTGAGCTTTTTCGAGGACGTGCTGCGACGGCAATCGGTGGTCAACAGCGGCGTGCGTTTCATCTTGCGCAGCGAAACCGAACCCGACAAGTTCGACGAAGTGGAGTTCCACTACGAAAACGGCATCGTCGATTACATCAAGGAAATCGGGGGGGAGGACACCCTCACCGACGTGCAGTTTTGGCAAACCCAGCGCCAAGGCCGCGACCGCGCCGACCACCCCGACTACCAGCTGAAAATCACCGTGGCGGTGGCGTTCTCCAAGAGCAAAACGCTCAAGGAATACTACCACAACTCCAGCTTTTTGGAGCACGGCGGCGCGCCAGACAAAGCCGCGCAAAGCGCCTTCGTGGGCTTCATCGACGGCTACCTCAAGGCACAGAATAGATATGTGAAAAGCGACCCGAAGATTAAGTTTCAGGATATTCTGGACTGCATGCTGCTGGTGATTTCCAGCTTCAGCACGCAGACTTCATATGAAAATCAGACCAAAAAGGCCATCACCAACAAGTTCATTCAAGAGGCCACCGCAGAGTTCATTCGCCACCAAATGGAGGTTTATTTCCTCGAAAACCCGCTTGATGCCGAAAAAATCGCTGAGCAGGTGCTCATCAACATGCGCAGCAGGGTGAAGGCCGAGCAAACCCGCGTGAGCATCAAAAAGAACCTGCAAAGCGGCAACAGCCTCACCAACCGTGTGCAGAAATTCGTGGACTGCCGCAGCCGCGACACCGAGCAGCGCGAGATCTACATCGTGGAAGGCGACAGTGCGCTGGGTGCGTGCAAGCAAGCGCGCGACAGCGAGTTTCAGGCTATCATCCCCGTGCGCGGCAAGATTCTCAACTGCCTCAAAAGCGACTACAGCAAAATCTTCAAGAACGAGATTATCACCGACCTCATCAAGGTGCTCGGCTGCGGCGTGGAGGTCACCGGCAAGTCGCACAAAGAGCTCAGCAGCTTTGACTTAGCCAACCTCAACTGGAGCAAAGTCATCATCTGCACCGACGCAGACGTGGACGGCTTTCAGATTCGCACGCTGATTTTGACGATGATTTACCGCCTGATGCCCACGCTGATTGAGGCGGGCAAGGTCTACATCGCCGAGTCGCCGCTGTATGAAATCAACTGCGGCAACGAAACCTGGTTTGCCTACAACGAGCACGAAAAAGCGCAGGCGCTCAAGGAGCTTGAGGGGCGGCGGTATACCATCCAGCGCAGCAAAGGTTTGGGCGAAAACGATGCCGACATGATGAGCCTGACCACCATGAATCCCGCCACGCGCCGTCTGGTGAAGGTCTGCCCGACTGATGCCCGCGCCACTGCCGACATGTTCGACCTGATGGAGGGCGACAACCTCGCCGGCCGCAAGGCGCACATTGCTGATCATGGGCACAAATGGGTAGCTCTGGCGGATGTGAGTTAAAGGAACATAATGAACATAGTGAAACTATCTGAACTGACCGAAACGCAGCTTGACGACGCCATCGCGGTGTTCGTCGAGGGGATGTACCCGTACATGGGCGCGTCCATCAGCCGAGACAAAGCTGTGCTGCACGCGATCTTCAAGGTCGGGCTTGACCCTGCGCAAGTCGTCGTTGCACTGCAAGATGACCGCCCCGTGGGCATCTGCGGCTGGGGCAAGCTTGGCAGCCACGCCGCCAAACCAAGCCGCAAACTGCTGCGGCAACAGCTGGGGCTGTATGGCATTGGCGTGCATGCGGGGCTCAATGTGTCGCAACCCAAGCTCAAACAGGATGACGAAGGTCGGGTGGAATACCTTGCCGTGTGCGCAAGCATGCGCGGGCAGGGCGTGGGCGGCAAGCTCATTGAGCACCTGTGCGCCACCTTGCCCTACCGCAGCTACATGCTCGAAACCACCGAGGAAAACACCGCCGCCGTGCGACTATATAGCAAGCTGGGCTTTGTGCGCAGCCAAAAACACAGCCTGCTGGTGCGCATTACCGCGAAGATATTTCGCATTGGCACGCCGATTTTCATGCGGCTGGAGCTGCCATGAATGTCGCGCTAGTGCGCAGCAAGCGCAAGACCATTGGCATCTACATCAAGCCGGATGGGCAGGTGGAGGTGCGCGCGCCGCTGCGCAGCCCGATGCGTGATATCGAGCGCGTTGTGCAGGAAAAAGCCGCGTGGATTGCCGAAAAACAGCAGTTGATGCTGCAACGCCAGGCGAACGCCGTGCAAATCACGCCCGAGCTGGAAAAGCAATGCCGCAAGCAGGCCAAGGCAATCTTGCCGGGCAGAGTGAAGCACTTCGCGGACATCATGGGCGTTGCACCCACGACCATGCGCGTCACCGGCGCGATGACGCGCTGGGGGAGTTGTAGCAGCCGCGGCAGCGTGAACTTCAGCTGGCGGCTGATGCTGTGCGACGACGACGTGATTGACTACGTGGTGGTGCACGAGCTGGCACATCTGCGTGAAATGAACCATTCGCCGCGCTTTTGGGCGATTGTGGAGCAAGTGTTGCCGGATTATAAGCGGCGCAAGCTAAAGCTACGCACACAGCCGGTGGCGCGTAGTGTGCCTAAGTAAATGCCGATAGACAGCAAAATCGCGAACACAAGCCCGGGGATGCTCGTGAGCATCGTGGGGAACAAAAAGCGCGAGATACCGATGGGAATCACCGCCGCGCAGGCCACGCACAGGATGGGGTTGATCACTTGTGCCAGTGTGGGACGCGGGGCGTCGGTGACTTTGAGTAAACGCCGAATGCTGAAGAAAAAGTTGTAGAGCTCGCTGACGAATAGCACGATGATGTAGCCCTTGATGGCGATGCGCGGCAGCAGCACATACACGAGCGCCACGCAAATGGCCGAGTCGAAGATGTTGTACATCATGGAGGCTTTTTGCTGGTCGAGCCCTTTGAGCATGCCGTCTACGCTCATGTCCAGATACATGACAGGCACAAGCGGCGCGAGCAGCTGCAGATACTTGCCGGCATCTGTGTTGCCGTAAATCACCTGGCTGAGCGGATAGCCAAAGGCGTAGAACATGCCGCCAGCAAACACGCCGTAAAGCAAAGCCAGCTTGAGGACTTTCGATACGCTTTGGTTGATTTTCTCGCGCTGGTTCTGCACGCGCAGTTGCGAAAACTCCGGCACAAGCAGGCTGCTGAGCGAGCTGAGCACCGCCGACGGATACAGCAGCACAGGCAGGGTCATGCCCTGCACCACGCCGTAAATACGCATGGCTTCTTCGTTGCTGCGCCCGCTGGCCTCAAACCCGCGCGGGATGAGCAAGTGCTCGGTGGTCAACAGCACGCTGCGTGCGCAAGCACCGGCGGCTTCTGGTCCGGCGATGTGCAGCAGGCTGCGCAGTGGCACACGCTGACCATCTCCCTTGCGCCTGATGAACTTCGACTGGCGCAGCAAGATGAACGACAGCAGCATCACAGCCGCTTGACCGATGACCATGCCATACACGATGCCCAGCGCGGCGAACTCCAAGCCGCGCGGCAACATGCGATGCAGAAAAAACACCACAAAGCTGATTTTTACCAGCTGCTCGAAGCCTTGGGCAAGCGCGCTTTTGTAGACCGTGCGCACCGCGGTGAAATAGCCCGTCATCGCCGCGGTTAGCGAGACCATCGGCAACCCAAACGCCAGCATGCGCAAGCTCGGCAGCGTGCGCATGTCGTGCAGCCAATGCTCGGCAATGGTGGGGGCTGCGGCATACAACACAATGGCCACCACCGTGCTCACCGCAAGCGCCCAGCCCAAGCACATGAGCATGGGGCGGCGCAAACTTGCCTGCGGATTGCGCGACAGCAGGTCGATGTTCAGCCGGGTTGCGCCAAAGCGCACGCCCGCGCAGCCGAAAGTCACCGCCATGGCGTAGACCGTGAGCGTGAGCTGGAACAAGCCGATGCCCGCCGCGCCAATGCGGTTGGTGATGAAGACGTTGAAGGAAACATCTACCGTGCGCATGGCGAGTGCGGCGGCGGTGAGCAACGCGGTGTTGAAAATGAGCTTGCGGGAATTGGTCATGATGTACCTCATAGCAGATTATTCACAAATTTTTTACTAAATATATGCCAAGCTTCCCAAAAATAACTCTTGCAATTTTGCGCGAAATGTGCTATCATAGAAAGACAGAGAAAGAAGCGTTTGTGAAAAAGGAGATGGTTTTTTGAAGAAGCATCGCATCCTACAGCTTTTTGCGCTGCTGCTGACCGCAGCGGTGCTCGTGACGATTGCCGCCTGTGGCAACACAGACACCCCCAATGACCCGTTCAACGGCTACACCACCATCAACGGCGAAGACACCACCGACAACATGATTGATGATGTTAGCCAGCTAATCACGTGGCGGGTAGAAATCCACGGCGTGCCGGGCATTGTGCAGTTCACCAACCTCGATGCCGCACTGCTGCCCCCGGCCGAAGTGAGCATGCCGGTGACCAGTGCTGCGGGCTTCACCACGAATCACGTTTTCCGCGGTGTGAGCCTGCGCGCTATGCTGGGCTTCCTCGGCGTGCACAATGTGCACAACGTGATGGTGAGCTCGGTGGACGGCACGAGTGTGAACCTTAGCCGCGACTTCGCCATGCATGCAGACACCATTTTGGCTTGGGAGCAAGATGGCTCGCCCATCAACACCGAACCACCGCTGCGCTTAGTCACCGGTGCGGGCACGCCCGCCCACCAAGCACGGCTGTTGAGCGCCATACGCGTGACAGAAGCAGATCTGCCGCCGCCCACCACAGCACCACCCATTGAAACCACAATGCCGCTGTAGGTT